>JAALOO010000792.1_pt1 | contig 26000 bp, 23 predicted proteins | sample 7257641 | NCBI WGS metagenome assembly JAALOO01 (sample SAMN14085613, study PRJNA598686) | mite metagenome | biome: ENVO:01001000; feature: ENVO:01001002; material: ENVO:01001226; isolation source: single female mite from University of Michigan culture on fish food culture... ...
TCTCTCTCTCTCTCTTTCTCTCTCTCTCTCTCTCTCTCTCTCTCTCTCTCTCTGACGACTTTGCTTTTACTTTACTTTTTTCTTCTGAAAGAGAAGTAAAACTCTGATGAGAAGCAAAGAGAGAGATGGTGTCTATTGCTAGGAAGAAGAGTTTGGCCTTCCCTTCACAGTGAATTATCGATGAGAGAAGGCAGAGGATTCTTTTTTAGAGCTAGCTTAAAACGGAGGAGAAAAGTGCCACTAAATGGCGTCACTCACTAGTGACGGCTTTTTCTTCTTCTTTTTCCAGTTATTCCTTTTTATTCAACAAAGAATTTAAGACCTCTTCCTTCGTTTTTTGAACCGGCAGCAACTGATATAATGATTCTGCAGTTTTTACTTTCTTCAATGGTAGTCGTCTGCATTAGTCAGCCAGTCAGTGACAGTTCTCTGAACTACTTCCGAATCAAATTATATCGCCACTATTTTCATGTGCCCCGCGTCGTCCTCCAGTGTGTTTCATGTTATTATACTCACTCACTGGCGTCAATGTCTGTCTGTCTCTCCCTCTTCCTATCTCTCATTTTTTATGTCTGTGAGTGACGCCCAGCTCAGCATGTCGTCGCGCCGATAATATCTCTCTTTTTGGCGGCGACGGCAACGACCGAGAGCTGTTTGACTGGTGCTGCTGCTTTTTGTCTCCTTTTCTTTTTCCCTTTAATTATTTGCAGCTTTCTATTCTTCTTTCTTTGCTGGCAGCCTTCGTTACAGACTGCTGCTGCTGCTGCTGATGCTTCGGAGATCACATATTAATTTACATCGTCAATGTGAGACGCTTTTAGAAAGGAGGGAAAATTGGATGGAATAAGAATATAAGCCAGTGGGGTGACATTGTCAGCGGAGACTTTTCTTTTCTTTTTCTTTCTTTCATCTCAATTGCATCTTTATCCTCCTCCTCAGCATCCTATTCCAGTCTTGGGGAATTCTCATTGAGGAGACAGGTGTATAGTATAATGAAGTTGTTATTAGAGACGAGAAAGAGAAAAAGAGAGGGAACAAAGTCGCTCAGCCGTTGCACTCGGCGACGACTATTTTTTATTTTTTTGTTAGGCTTTCTCTCTTCTTTTCGTTGCTTTTGCTTGATTAGCAATGAGAGAAAGATAGAAAATTCGTCTGCATTGCCAACAACAGTGCTAGGCAGGCAGACAGGTAAGCCGTCTTTGGCGCGTGAGCCGCTTGCCCGGGTGAGGGGAAAATTCATATCTGCCTATGCAGAATGAGAAGGAGAGAATGAGAGGTGTGTTTAATGGGAAGGGGAAATTTAATTAAAATAGTGTAGCCATAATCAGCCATCCGATGGATTCAGAGCCTCTCTCTGCAATGATTAGACTTTCACTTCTGCTCTACTTTACCTTTTGGCAGGAGGTGCTGTCGCTGTTCACTCATCTGCTTCTGCCTCTTCTTCTTCTTTCCCCTTGCTGTGTATGTGATAAAATTGCATTATTGTCCTGCTGCTGTTGCTGCTGGCGGCTGCGACAGAAAGAATGAAGAGAAAGGCAATTGCGGTGCTCCGGTGTGCTTTCCTTCTTTTCTGAGCTAATTTTTCGGCGCCGTAGTCATTTGAATGCACGCAGTGCAGCGGCGGCGGCGGCCCTGCAGCCCCTTCAATTTTCCAGTGCTTTCTCTCTCTCTTTTTTGCCAGTGTGTAATTCCTCTGATGAGTGTCGACTCTGTGTGTGTGTGTGTGTGTGTGTGTTACTCAGTGACTGAAGGAGTTGCACTTTGCTGTAGTCATTTTGCTGCTGCTGTTCTAGAGAGCGTTGGTGGATTCACCATTTTTACTATTTGCACGCTTCTTTTGTTTTTGCTCTGTTCTGCAGCATTTTCATGCGGTGGCATTTTTTCCCGTGCTGCTTCAGAATGTTTCTACAGTTGTGGTAATAGAGAGAATTGGCTCTCCACTGTTTCAAAGATGATTTAAATTTAATTTACACTTGAGCATTTGGTGTTTGGTGCAGTGTAGTGTAGTGTAGTGTGTATGGTATTCTGTTTAGCCTCTGCCTAGGTGTGCTACTTTTCTTCGCTTTCCTATTTTGTTTTTCTCTTTTTCTTCATGTGTGTTCAGTCCACTGAACTGGGCTGGCTGACTGGCTGACTCGCTCGCTCTCTGCCGCTCGTACGCTCTTGAAGCTCGAGACGCTAATGAATGTGAGCGAGGGCGAGTGGCAACTTTTCAATTTTTATTTTTATTATTCCTCTTTCTCTCTCCGTGACGAGGTGGCAGAATGTGACCGCAGGCGAGGCGAGCTGCTCGCGCATTTTTTTTGCTGCATTTTAATGAATTGCTTGTCAGATCTCTTTTTGTGTGTGTGTGAATGTGTTCGGCTTTCAATTTAGTTTTTAGCATTTGTGTGCGCTTTGCTGATGGTCAGACAGGTAGAGTGTTGTGAGGTGTTTTACACTTTGAAGTAATAATTTTTGAATACAAAGTTTTCATTTTCAATTCAAACTTTTTAATAATATGAGGGTCATTGTAAATCAAATGCTGCTGCTAATTTTCTTCTTTTTGATTTTTTTTGCTAGAGCACAGTTACACAGAAAAAAATGAAGCCAAAGGTACTAATTACAGGCTGTCGTACAAGAGAGAAAGCGTAGGGCACTGCCAATTAACATGTCGAATTTCTCTTCGCAGTTGATGTTTTACATTCTTGTAGCTTGTGTTTTGTCTGTTCCAGCAGGGGCGAATTCTTGTTGCTTTCTCTCCCCTTTTTGTTTGTTTCTTTGCAGTTGAGGTGACTTTGGTACAGTGGGGTTTTTTTCTGACTGCAGAGAAGAGACAGAGACATTGTGTTGTTGTTGTTGGGTACTGCAACGGGCAATTTGTCACTGTCAATTGGCCTCGCAGTCTTGCAGGCAAGAGAACAGTACCACACTGACCACACACAGACTCGCCTGTGTGCTGTCTGATATTTTGTTGCTGATATTCTGTCGACGTCAGAGTCAGTTCGACGACAGAGGAACAAAAGTGATTCCTCTTTTTCTTTTGTTTTTCACTTTCTCTTTTCTTTCATTTTCTTTCCACTGCCGCCAGACTGTTCGATCGGGCAGTGTGTGTGTGTGTGTGTGTGTGCTGGGCACTGTGTGACAAAGAGCAACTGTGTTGTCTCTTTCACTTTCTTTGTCTTTCCCTCTTCTGCCCTCTAATTACAGTGCCATTATGCCAGGCTGTGATTGATTTGATTTATTAATTTGGCACTGGAGATTAGAGAAAAAGCGAGGGAGGATGACAGTGCTTCAGTAGCTGTGAACACTGACCACTGTTACTGATTTTTGTTTTGTTCTTTTTCTTTCTTCTTATCATCTTTCCATTGCCCATCATGCGCCCACTTGTCACAATTAGTCTGCTGGCGTTGTCGTTGTCCTCGTCGTCGCCGTCTCCAATGTGCGCGTTGATGTGCATCGGAGGCTGTGTTAGATGTTGCCAATAGTTTGGCGATGGCCTTTCTCTGTGTTTCCCTGATGGCGAGACTGATTGCAAATCAATGTCTCTATCTGTTTCGCCTTCGTTTCTCTCCGCTGACCGCCACTGGCCACACTGGTCAAAGATTGCTTTGCTGCTTCACTGCTTGGCTGCTGCTGCTGCTCAATCGAACCATCGAGAAGCGTGCTATGCTGCTGCTGTTGCTGCTACTGATGGACAGCAGTTCATTAAGTGTGTGTGTGTGTGTGTGCTGTACGGTACTGTACACACACAGTGGCAGATCTGCATGCACAAGGAAACGAAATGGATGGCCTGTCTGACTGTTTGCGTAAGAAGCCTAAGATCTCTGCTAAATGAGCACTGCCCCAGTGGCCTTTCTCTTTGCACTCTCGCTGCCCTAAATCTCAGGGTCTGTTCTGGGTTCTCTGTGTACGCCTATGCTCATTCACAGCCTCTTTAGTATGTTTTCCTTATATTCAGTTTTCTTCTTCTTCTTTTTGTTGGAAATGAACATCGATTAGTGGTGGTAGTGGTGGTGGTGGGTGATTTGGTTGGAAAGAGATAGAAAGAGAGAGAGAGAGAGAGAGAGAGAGAGAGCTCTAGTTTTTCTCTTTAGCTTCAGCTTTCCTCCTCCTCTTCTCGCACTAGTCAAATGATGATGATGATGATGGTGTGTACGAAGTTCTCCTAACTCTCCGTCTGCTGCCCCTGCTTTCCTCACTCGCGAACTGACTGATTTGCTGCTGCTGCTGCTGTAAACTTGAAAAAGCACTGCAATCACAAAGTTTTCAATTGCCCGCAACGTTCAGTGTACCACTGATGCAGCTTTTGAGGAACCGTGCGTACGATAAGGAACGCATATGAAATGAGAGGGCATCACAAATGGCGGTCTTTGTTTTTGCGCTTTTCCCCACACACGGCGCTCTTCACTCGGCAAATCGAGCAGACAGACAGCTGATGTGAACATACTGCTGTGTGTTGAGCTGACTGCCAACGCTATCATCCGCTGACTCGGTTGAACTGCTGCTGTCTGAGAGGAAGAATTCGCCGAACAGTTTAGTCAGTGGAAAAGAGTGTCGAGAGAGAGAGAGGAGGACAGGGGATAGCTTTGGCTTTCGCTGTTTGGCTTTCTTTGACTTTAACTTGACGAGAAGCAGCAGCAGCAGCTTTTGCCATTCAGGATGTTTACTCTCTCTCTCCCCTCTGTCCATTAGTGGAGGCAGGCAGGCAGGCAGTGCTGAGCTGTCTCAATACCATTTCCTCCTCCTCCTTCTCGTCTAACCCGTTACGTAATCTAAGACGGAAATGTGCTTGTCTTGGAGTTTGTCTGTCTGTCTGTGTGTTAACCAGAGGATCCTTTGGTGGCGGTTGTGGTGTCTCACAGTAGACAGACAGACAGACAGCTCTTCCTTCTCCTCCAGCACCAGCAGCAGCACACTAAACGGGCGAGTAATTAGTACTTTGCTTGCAGTTGTTGTTGTTGCTGCTGTCTTGATGAATCACTTGCTTGTTTCTTGCCCCTCTTTCTTTTTTCCTTTTCTCTCACCCGGTACTCTTCCAGTACTCTGTCATCATCTACCACCACCGCCGCCTAATTATTTCATTGCCCCCTTCTCTGTCACTGTCTTGAGAGGAGAGCAGGGGAGATCACATTGGAGTGTGCCGCAGCAGAAGTATTAGTAGGGCTAGTGTCAAGAGCAGCAGCAGCAGCATCTTTTTGCTTTTAGCAGCAGCAACACACCATTTGCATTGAATGCGGATGCACTCCTTTTCAAGATGCTCTTGAGTGCATCTTTTCTGCTGCTGTGTGTGTGTGTTTGCTTTTCCTTTCAGTGCTTTTTTTCTAGACAGCTTTTTGTCCCTTTTTCCTCTTCCTATTCTTAATCTAAAGATTTCTTTTGCCGCACCGCTCACTCACTCACTCGCTCTGACTCTGATGATCGATTGAGAAGGAGAGCTCCGTTTCAGCACAGTGCAAAAGCATAAAATTGCTGCCAAAAAATGAGGAGTAATGCAATTGCGGTGTGTGTGTGTGTGTGTGTGATGGCTGCTGTGCACTGAACTGGGACATTGACCACTACCAGCAACTACTACCAGCACTGACTCGATTACCATCGGTCGCAGTTTGGCCGACAGAATGAGGCCGTCAATTTGCAATTACGATTTAGGAAGAAGAAGAAGAGACAGGGACAGGGGCAGTCAGTCAGTCACGATTGCCATTTGATACTCGGGAGATTTAGAAAGAGGAAGAAAAAGTAAAGAGAGATGCGCTTTCACCTACTGCCTGTTTCTTTTCTATTCCAAATACGTTTTAAATTGAAGCATTACAAATTCAAATCTCTCTCCAGTGAAAAGTTCAGCACTGATAGCAGCGGCCGGACAGCGGTTTTTTTATTAACTTGAACGAGGAGAAGGAGGAGGAAGTTGAAACTGTGGCTGTGTGGCCACTTGCCTGCACTCGCTCAATCAATCAGTCAATTGTCGATGTTTTTGCGGCTGTTGTTCTTGGTTGAAAAAGTGCAAGATTTTATCTAAAAGATTGGCAACAGTGTGTGGTTTTGCGCTGTCTCTTTCCCTCTTCCTAATTGCATTCTGCACAGTCACAAGCTCACAACTTTCTCCTCTCTTATCTATTTTTGGTCAGTTTTCCTTTTTGAACAGTATAATACACTTTGCCTGCCTGCTTGTTGTTGTTGTTGTTGTTGCGTTCCAGCAGCAGCATCAAAGAAAAGTAAAGTGAAGTGTTTCCAGTGAAAGTAGACTGCACCGAAAAGTTGCCGTCTGCCAAAGTGTCAATAGCAATTTGTGTCCAATTAGATTTCAATTGAATGAAAGCTGAAGCTCTCTCTCTCTCTCTCTCTCTTTCCCTGCTTTGCTTTCTTGACCAGCAGCGGTGATTGCGCGCTCAGCTTTTCTTTCCCTCTTTCATTCTTTTGCTGATGTTGGTTCTGCTGCTGCTGCTGATCTGATTACTCGTTGATTTGCTGTGTACAGTGTTGTTGTACAGCAGAGAGACAGTTTCGCTGGTGCAGAGTTTGCGACAGAGTCTGCGAGAGAAAATCCACTTTGCACTTTGTCTGTCTGCGAGTCTCTCTCTCTCGGCCGCTGTCGCTTTCTTTGCTTCAGCGTCTGCAGCAGTGTTGTCCTGTCCCTGTTCCCAGTTCTTCTCCACACTATTCGCATAATGTGATTAGGTGTCCTGTCCTGTCTTCTTTTGCAGACTGTTCTCGACACATTCTCGCTTTCTTTCTTTCATTTGGCGCGCTCGGGCAGTGCAGTGTCAGTGTGAGTAAGCTACTTTACAGCTCACACTGTTGTGCAAAGCTAGTGCTAGTTCCCTCTTCTTTCTTTCTTTCTTTCCTTCTTGTTTGTTGACTGTCCAGTAGTCGTTGCTGTCAGTTGTTCTCACCTTCTTCTTTTTGCTGCTGTTGCAGATGCTTTTTTCTCCTTTGTTTGCTTTTCTCTGGCCCCCTTCTTCTCTTTCTGCTTCCCAGTACACTAATTAAATCTTTTTACTTTTTCGCCTTTTTAATTAGACGTAACAGTGGCGTGTGCTGCTGCTGCTGCTGCTGCTATGGTTTGGGTTGAATGAAAAGGAGGGGGGAAAGGGCAGGTAATGATGAAAGGTGCACGCCATTGTCGGTACTTTTCCTCCTCCTCCTCCTTTGTGCAACTGTACACAAAGTGCTGTGTATGTTTTTCACCCCAGACCCAAGACATGAATGGGAAAAGATGATAATGGCAGGTTTCTGCCTGTTTTTAGGACAAAGAGGAAGTGGAAGTGGAAGTGGTGGAACAAGGTAGAGTAGAAGCTCAGCTGAAACTATTTTGGCGGTGGTGGTAGAAAAATAATTTCATGGTTCACCCTAAAATGATGAGGGAATTAATTTAATTTCTCAGCCGTTCATTGAACTGCCGCTGCCGCTGCACTGTGTTTGATCAGCAACTTTGCAGCAGGTTTTGTAAGCTCTTTACTTCCTCTTTATTTCTTCTTTTTTCTTCTTTTTTCTTATTTAACTAAACAGAAGGGGGGACTGCCTGAACAGAAAATGCACTTATTATGATGAATTTTTCTTCTTTTTTTCTTCTTCCTCCTCTTCTTCTTTTCATCATTGATGAAAGAATTTTGAAGACTGATTACTACTGTGTGACAAGTGAATTTAATTTTTTTCAGTTTCTTCTCCTTCTCATTACAACTACCGTTCAGGCAAAATCTAAAAACAGCAGCTGCAGTTCCTTCTTCTTCTTCTTTGCGGTCACAAAAAGAAGGGGCTAATTGTGGTCGATAAAGAGAGAGAGAGAGAGAGAGAGGCTTGGCTTTCATCATCATTCTCTTCTTTTTTGTAAGGAGAAGATTTTCTTGGTTTTTCCGTCTTTTTCTCCTTTTTCTTCTTCTTTGCGGCTAAAATCAATTTTCGCGAACTAGAGGCTAACCAAGACTTGGAAGACGACTTGGAGAACGACTAACTCGCACTCGGCGGAACGTTCCAATGTTCTAGTTAGGTTCAACGTGTGTGTGTGTAATTGGAAAGCGATCGCTGGCAGTCAAACAAACTCCTCAGTCACACAGTTGCAATTGCAGCCGTAGTGCTAATGCTTTCTCTCAGACTTTTCTTTACTGTCTGCTGCTGCTGCTTCAGCTGATTACGCCAAAAGCGAAAACGACTTTTTTTTCTTTTTTCCCTCCTCTTTTCTCCTTTTTCATCAAGCGATTCGCTTGAATCAGCCACTTGCCTAGTTGTGCTGGATTCTCTCGCTCGTTTTCGAGAGCTTGTTTGTCGCTTTTCCTTCCTTGTCTCAATTGCTGAAACCTCTCATCTTCTCTTCATTGCTTGAAGCGAAATGCATTAGCTTTCTCGATTGCTTTCCTCTCTCGCTCTCTTTCCACTCAATAGTTGCGTTTAATTAAATTTCATTTCAGTACTGAACAGCACTGAACTGACTGGTTCGGGCGCTGCTTCAGTTCAGTTCAGTTCTGTGCTGCAGCAGCTTTCAATTAGCACCTAACCAAAATCATCAGCAAATGAGACAATCATCAAATGCGCCCAGTAGTCGCTGCTTTGTTTTGCTGTTGTAGACTGTAGTTGTCTTGTTTGGTCTTGTTTTTCCGGACAACAGCAAACATAGAGAGAGAGAGAACTTCATTTGGATTTGTTCTTCTTCTTCTTCTTCTTCAGCACCAGACAATGTGCAAACAGTGAGAGCGACAGGAGCGACAACAAAAGCAATTCGGCCTACAACTGACAAACAAAAAGGCAGCACCGAACTACTACACGGACCCTGCACCAAGCGACTAATGAATTGATTAATGTCGCTCTAATTATAGCGTGCTGGTGATAATCCCCCCTTGATTAAGTGGGATGTGGCTATGGCTACGGTCGTCGCTGCTACTTTGATTTATGGGAATTAGTCTGCGGGGATTTACTTTCTGTGTACACACTAGAAAGGGAGGATGATGATGATGATGATGGAAATGATGATGATAGAGAGGGATTAACAACCACCGCCGAGAAGAGAAAGAGAGAACTTTGCAGTTTAGTTTGCAGTTGGGATTGAATAGAAGAAGGAAGGATAGTTTTACTTGAGCTCTGATTTGCGTAAATTGAAACTACGGTTTAAAACTGTTTGCTTTTCTTCTGCTGTACAAAGCTGTGTAATTTAAAATACAACGGAGCAGTTTAAAATACAGTCAAATCAGGTACTACTTTGCTTTCCCATTATTCCCCGCATTTTCCTCATTTGACTCTTTCGGCTCAATTGCCCTGAAAGTTGGCTAATTGCCCTGGAAGCTCTGGAAGTGTGATAGAGTCTGTCCGTGTATGGTAATAATCGCCGACACTAATCGAATTACTAATGCCACTGCTGCTGGTGCTAGTACTATCGCCGCATCACTTGCCCTTTTGTGTGTGTGTGTGTGCTGATCTGGGTGCAAGTGTCGTCTTCAGTCTATTATTGCCGTGTGTGTGGCCTAATTATGGCCTCATGTTGGGTCAGAAGAAGGGGAGAGGATTCCCTGCCCTTTCTCCTTGGACTGTCCGCGCTTAATCGAATGCTAATGGCCACAGTGTCCCTCTGTGTGTCCCTCAACTCAGTACTCGGCCCGAAAGGAGAATAATAGAGCGAGCGGGTGATATATCTACTGTGCTTCTATTATCGAGTTTTCTGTGCTGCTGCTGTTGCCGTGATGAGTAATTGCTTCCACTTGGTTGATGCAAACTGATGAGTGAGAGGAACGCTCTTTCGCTGGTGGCAATCCACTCTGCACAGCTCGAATAACCAGATCAGCAAACAGAGAATAGCACAAGGATAATAGTTTCTGGTACGGTGATTTCATTGCTGTTGTTGGGTTGAGTTGAGTTGAGTTGGGGGCAGATTGACATCCATTCCATGTACAGAAGAGTACATGAGATCACTTTTGATTTGAGAGGGGGCGTTGAAGGAGCATTTTCTAGTACTTATTCCATTGCTTTTTTCACAAAATAAGAAGGGGTGCCGCTAATTGGGCACTGACTACGACTCGAATAACTGTTTGTACTTATTTTCTGCTTTCTTAAAAGTACCTGACTTGCCCTTTTTCTCGTCTATGTACTCGTCTGTACATTAGCACTCATGTTTCGGGTAATAGCTATTTTAAAACTTGCAGTGTTTTTTGGGTTTTGGCTTCTTAGCTGAAACTTTAAAAGAAGTTGCCGCCGCTGTCGTCTAGTCTCTCTCTCTCTCTCTCTCTCTTTTTGCCGACTTCCTTGCTCACTAATTATTAATAGGATTTTAAAAGCGACAGTGCCCAATTTAATTATTACTACTACTACTACGACAACTTGATGACAACGACATATTGTGCTACCGCCGCCACTTATCGGCAGCTGTTTCCATTCACTACCTAGCAGTGAAGTTTACTACTTACCAGCAGACTTGACTTGCTAGCATGACTGATCATTGATAAATGTGCTTCGACAAGAAGCAGCAGAAAGCAGGGAGGAATCTGTGAGCTTTTGAGCGGCAGCAAAAAGCTTGTCGAGTTTAAGGAACTTGTACAGTTTCGTACAGCTTTCAGTGCTGGAGTGCACTTTTACTACTTCATCTTCTTTTGCTCTTTGCTTTAAATTTTACTTTTTTCTTTGGCTTTCGAAGTGCACTGCGTCAATAATTGATATGCACTGCTTGCTTGACTGCCTGACGGCGGCGGCGACTGAATGCTCAATTGGACCCCTCTTACTTTCTTTTTCTTCTTTGCACTTTCTAAATGCAGCGGCCATTTGTTGTTGGTGATGCTGCTGTTGCTGCTGCTGCTTTTAGAGGAGAGGGAGAAAAAAAAGACTTTTACTTTTCAAATTCACGATTCATCAGCTCACATTACAGCGGTGCTGATGCTGCTGCTGTTTGTTCCTGTTGCTGCTGCTACTGCTCTTATTCATTCATTTATTTATCAGCTTTTCAATTTTTCACTCCTTTGTAAGCTGCTGCTGCTGCTGAGTACGAGTATTTCCAGCTCTCTCTGGAGATCTGCTGGTGCTTTCTAAATTTGTGTTCCAGTCTTGTATTACATCAGCATCAGCATCAGCAGCAGCATCCAAAACTATTTTTTGTGTCCGTGTCTGCGAAACTACTACCACCACTTCAACTACCACGACTACTCGGTTTGTTGTCTGCTGGGGATATTCTTCTTCTTCTGCTTCTTCTGCTTGCTTTTTGCCGTATCGCCTATTCGTCTCCTTTTTTCAGTCGGCTTCCACTTCAGTCCGGATTTGGCACTCGTACCGAGCTGCTCTGAACTGTACAGCTGGACAATTGAAAACTGTGTGTGCCGCAGCATCTGCAAAGTGTCTCTGACAAGAGTGCTGCTGTTGCTGTCCAAATACATTTGCCAGCAGACATTTTGAAGCTCGTCTTCTGCCTTCTGCTCTCTGCACACTGGACAGAAGGCCATGTAAAGTTTTTCTGCCCTTGCTGCTGCTGCTGCTGCTTCTTCTCGGGACGTATCGATTATTGGCACAGACAGAATGAGAGAACTGAGGGCTGGCGACTGGACAGTGACACTTGAGCGCATTTTTGTGTGGGCACTGCTGTGTGTTTTGCTTTCTGTCTACTTCTCTTCACTATTTTTGTCTCCTTTTTGCCTGCAGTTACTTTCAGTGCTCTGGCTAGCTCGAGCTGCTGGCAGCTGTCTCCCCTATCTGCTGCCAGACCTTATTCTGCTCCCCTTTCACATTTCACTGCACAGTGTCCCGCTTTTCTCCGCTAATTTTTGTTTCCAGAGCTCTTCTTCGTCTCTCCCGTCTGCAGTCTCTCTGTTTTGTTTCTCTGTGTTTAATTAACAAAATTAAATAAACATACACTTTATCTCCCTCTTTTTTTCCTTTTTCTTCTTTTTCTCTCTAGATTACGTCCACACCACTAACGAAAGCAGCAGCAGCAGCAGTTGGAACGGGCGAGTGGAATTGGAACTCGAAAGAGAGGTCAAACAACTTACACTCAACTAAACTCAACTAAGCACACTCAACGCGCTCAACAACTCATCACCTGCCAATTAGACTAATTGAAAAATGAAGACAAACATAAAAGAGGGAGGGAAGAGGACACTAAAAGTAAACACGGCAAACCAAACTGCAGGCCAAACTCTCTGCGCTCTGGACGCAGCAGCGAGACTCTTCAGCAAACTCTGTGGACAATAAACAAAAAATGTTTTACAATAAAAAACGAAAAAAACTTTGCAACTCTTAACTAAATTAAAAACTTTCTTCTTTGAGGTTGTGAGTGTCTGGAGCCCATTTGAGCCGCCGAGCTCTTTCTCTGAATTGTTTGTTGGTCTGCTGGTTGCTTTCCCGGTTTGGTTTTCCTCTTCCTCCTCTTTTCATTCTGTTTGTCTCATTAGCGTCGATGATGACAACAATTGGCAGCACTTGGCAATTGGCGTTGCTGCTTTGCTCTGGCAAATGGAAGGGAAACACACAAAAGCTGCAGAAGAAGGGGAAGGAGGGAAAGGAAATCGCAAGCACTCAGCACGCTCCGCTAGCAAAGCCAGCCTAGGAGTGAGTACTGCAAGTGCTGCTGCTGCTGCCTTCATAAATTATAATTCCCTTCCGATAAATTAAATGCTGCAATGATAATTAGTGTAATGCTGCCACACAGTTTTTGTGTGCTGGCTGCTGCTCAATTCAAACTGACTGAGTAGGATGCTGGAAAGCTGCTGTTTTTATTTTATTAGTGTCTGAGCAGCAGCAGCAGCAGAAACGGAACATTGGAAACATTGGGAGGTAAAAAAGAATGCAATAATATCCAAAAGAAGTTTGAATACAAACGGGGTGATAATTATGATGATGTTTTGGCGGGCGCTTTTTCAAAACACCAAAAGTTGATGGCACAGCTTTTGCGAATGGAACCGATTTTGGTGGTCGCAAACACAGATGACGTGTTTTTTAGGCGTGCTTTTTTGCTCGCTCGCTCGCTCGCCAAGCAACAGAACAACTTTGGCAGATCTGCTTTCTGTTTTGAGTTCTAAAACCTCGATTTCTCAAAAATCCGAAGTACCTCATCTCATGGAAGTCCGATGCAAGTCAGTGCGGTTAGACGGAACCCCTGTTTTTGGTGATGGGTAAGTCTCTTGGGTAGCTGTTCTCTTTTTTGCCGTTTCTTTGCTGTACCCAAAAACTTTTTGTTTATCGTTATCACTAACTCAAACTTGCTGGCTCTAAAGCACGGTCACAACCAGTTCTTTCCTTTTCTTTTGCCTTTTCTCTTTCATCCCCAAAGTAACTGTACAGCGGTCGCAACCACAGTGTGGTCGCCGTATTCCGCTTCAGCCGCCTCTGCCGCTTGCTGCCAGAGGATTCTCTCTTTCTCCGTTGGATTCTTTCTGGTTCTCCTTCTCCTTTTCTCTCTCTCTCTCTCTCTTTCTCTCCTCTATTGCCCGCGTAATGAGGCTAGTTTCCCGGTTTCTTCTCTTCCCTTCAGTCAGTTGCCATCCTTTGCAGTGTACGGCTGCAGTGACGGCGGCAGCGGCGGCGGCGACGACGACCACGAAGCAAAGAAGCTCTCAGTGTGGACGACCGGTCTCGAACGCTGCCAATTCTTTTCTGCTTCTTTCTTTCTTTCTTTCTTTTCTCTGTTTCTAGTCTCGCTTTTTTTCGTTTAATTTTTTTGACTAATTCTTTTGTGTTTCACCTTTTTCGGTACGGTTCTACTTGGACAAGAAGAGGAGGCTGCTATTGCTGCTGCCACTTTGGCCAACTTTCGCCTCCTTCATCACATCACTTTCATCACCGCCAGCTTTGTTTGTTCGTCTTTCTTCTGTTTCCTCCTCCTCCTCCTCTTCAACGACTGATCAAGAGAACAGCAGCACCAACGGCAGCAACAGCAACAACGGATTCTCTCGACATCAGCCCAAAGTGAAAGTGTCTTTCCGTGCTTTTTCTGCCAGTGTTTGTTTGCATTCAGTCGGCGTTGCTACTGCTAGGCTCGCCGATTGTTTGTACTTGTGCCCTTCTCTGTGTGTGTGTGTGTTTGCCCTCTTCAGCTTCTATTGATGTGAAAATCGACAACGACTACGACGGCAGCAAAAGAGTTGTGTTAGAGAGTTTGGAGGAGGAGGATGTGGCGCGCGCAGTAGTTTGCGACGCAGCAGCGGTAGTAGTGATCGATGGTGGTGGTGCTCCAAGGCCGAAGAAGAAGTCGACGAAGTAGTTTTGAAGTGCTGTATTTTTACTATCTCTAATTGCCAACATCAGCATCAGCATCATCATCAGCATCATCTGACCAGCTTTTCGACTCTTTAAGAACACCTACTTCAACACTGCTTCTTCAACTGCATCACTGCCATTCCCATCTTCCCTTTTCTCTCAGAAAAGTGCACTCCACTCAAAAACGGTAGGTGCTTTTCCTACTTTTCTTTTTTTGTCTCTATTTTAGCAATTTAAATGCCCTGGCTTTAGCACTAGAGTTGACCCTACTCCAACTTTTTGATTGCTTGAGGCAGTAGAGAGAGAGAGAGAGAAAGAGTGAGTGACCGAGCTGACCGCTCGCTTGTTAGCGAGACTTTGTTTTCTTGGTTATCGCTTTTGCAATCTGTAAAGCGCACGCAACCGTTTTCTGCTGTTGGATTTGCTCTTTGCGCAATTCAGAGTTCTTTTCCTTTTCTGTTTTCAGAGCTCCTGCTGTGTGAGGCGGCAGAAGGGATTACATCAGTCGGTGCCGAAGAGATGACTGTATTTGCATTCCTTTTCTTCTTCCATTCCATTCAGCAGTGCTGCCTTCAGTCTTATTTACATATCTGCTGCCTGACTACGACTACGATCAACACGGCGCGATGTGCTTATGTGTTTATTTGTCTGTCTGTCTGTCTGATTGACTGTGTGTGTGTGTTTGTTACACTCACTACACTTTTCTTCTTCTTGTTCACTGCTATTCATTTTCAGCTAGTATCTGTATCAGTAGTGCGGTTCTAGTCGTTCTAGCGTTGTTGCATTTTTCTCGCTGCAGTAAATCGCAACTTTTCCTCCTTTTGCTCCTACACCTTCAGCGTTGCCTGAGTTGATGGAGGAAGCTCGTATTTAAATTGCAAATGAAATCTCAGCTTTGCTGCTGCTGCTACTGTGTATCCATTACGGCTGCTGCTGCCACCACCACCATTGGCTGTACATTAAATGAACTTTATAATTGACTCTGCTGTTGTTGTTGTTGTTGTTGTTGCAGAAGTAGAAGGAGAATACGGTTTTCCCCCTTCGATTGAGCTGCAAATCCTTTTGTATATTTATGATCCTTGCAGGCGCTAAAGTTGATGTTGCATTTTCTTTCCAATATTTTGCCAATGGTTTGCTTTTTTACTTTTGCTGCTGTTGTTGTTATTATTGAAAAATTCTTTATTATTTGCTGTGCTGGCTTCCTTTCCTTTCCTCTTTCCTTTTGAAAGAAAGTCAAGCTCTGCTAGTGCTCAGACTTTTGCAGGGCTGCATACTTTGGACTCACTTTTCCCCCTACTTACAGCTTTGAGCAGGAAGTGAACAGTTTGCACTATTTTGAATTTACCATCTCTCCCTTTTTATTATCGGCGGCAGAGGTAATGTGTGCCGCTTTCCTGCGTTGCCTTTTTAGTGCCCTGAGAGGGACTGCTCCCTAGCCGTGTTTGTTCTTTGATGTTCGAGGAAGCTGCTTTTGAGCAGAGGCTTTCGCATCACCTTTGCTGTTGATGATCTCTCTCTCTCTGTCTGCATCTGAGAATGATGTTCCACGGCTAATGGTGTCGGGGATGGGGGTAATCTCGGCTCGGTATTAGTGTGAATTATTAATTTGCCCCCGCCACACTGTTCTGCCACTACTATTTCTCGCTAATGGATCACTGTCCATTGTCTCTTTATTTCATTCTTTTCAGTGGCTATTAGCCTGGAGAGGCGGCTATAAACTGGCCGTGGAATGGAGCATTCTCTGAGTAGAGTGCTGCTGCTGCGATTGTTTTCACTTTGTCATCACTTTTATGTCGCACTTTTTTTCATTCACTTTTTCTTCTGCTGTCAACAAAAGAAGATGTGAATGTGGGAGCCACTTTTAATTGTCCTGAGCCCCCGTTTTATGAGCGTGAAAAGTCGAGAGTTTTTTAGGGGGGGGGGAAGAGGGGATGTGCGCTCTTTCTCTCTTGTCTTGGACAAGGAAATCTGCCGCTGCCGCTTCTTTTAACACTGCCTTATCTGGTGTGTGTAAATTCTCTCTCATGCAATCTCGCCTCCTTTTATATCTCGTCTGCTGCTGCTATTGACTTAATACTTAATTACCGCTGAGCAGTGCGCGCTATAACAATTGTAGAATTGGATTACAGCGGCGGCGGCAGAGTTTGTTGAGGGTCTGGTGTGTTTGAGCAGTTTGTTAGCAGCAGCAGCTTTCCTTCTTCACCCTCACTTCTTTCTCTTCCAAACAATTTCTTCTCCTGAAAACGACGTCGGCAGAAACGAAAAGGACCACTCTGTCCTCCTCCTCCTCCTCCTTCGCCTCCTCCCTTTCTCTGTCCTTCGGCAGAGTGGTGGTGGTGGTACAATTTGTATTCCAAAGTGGTTCGAAAGCAGCAGTGGTGGCGGTGGTGGAGGTAACGACGCACACACTTGCTCCCTTCCTTCCCTTTTCTTGCCTCTTGTACGCTGTCTGCCTTTCTGTTTCTTTGTGGGCTTGTGTGTGTTTGCCGACCAGTCTGTGTCGACCACTTGGCCAGCAGCAGCAGCAGCAGCCGAACACTGTGTTTGACTATTTGTCTTGCTGCAAAACACACACAGCCCGACAGAACCAATCGACAAACCGAATCAGCAGCAGCAGCAGCAGTGGCAGCGTGAAAGTAGTCTGACAAAACATGCATTCGAGTTTGTGGCTGCCGCCGCCGCTGCGGGGGTGAAGAACTAGTAGTGTTGGAATTTCTGTTCTTTCTCCCTCTTCTCTGGAGAACACTACTAGTTTGCCCAGAAGTCCAACATTCATAATTAGCATGGTAAATATTGCCATTTACTGCCGTCGGAGGTTCCTCGGAGAGAGCGAGAGAGACACTGCGGTACATTAATCAATTACAAACTTGACTGTCTTTTTGTCTTTTTGCTCCACTGTTCTACTGTGCCTGCTGCCAGTTTGGGTACGCTGAGAGAGCGCCCTGCTAACTAGGGGGTTCTCCTCTGGTACTGCTGCTGCTGCCTCCCTTCAGTTGGGTTGCATATATTCCCCCGTGCTCTTTTACTTTTGATCGTCTACTGTTCTCTGCTGTTCTTCCTAAGCCGTAAAAAGCCGAGCCGGCCGGTGCCACTCCTGCTCCAGCAGCAGCAGCAGCAGCAGCTAATCTGGCGGTCTGTTATTAGTCGAGGTATGCTGTGTGTAGCAGTGGCTCTCTGTGTTCTGCTGGTAATTTAATTAATTACCATTGTCTGCAGTGCCCAGCGACTGCAGCAGAAGGCATTTTATTGGTCCACGACAGGCGTGGATTGCTCGCTGGCTTCAGTGCTTTGGTCGTGGTGGTGAATTCGCTTTCTTTGAGGGCGAAAGCGGATTTTCTGCTCTGCTCTGCTTGCCCGCGCGAATGCCCAATTTTTTTTTCGCCTGTTCTGCTCTGCTAATAAGGCCGAGGAGGAGAAGAAGAGGGAGCGAGTCGCAATTATTGACGGGTGAATTTGTGATTTGTCACACACACTCACTTTGACTGCTTTTGCTGGTACTCTTCTTCTAGTCTTGTCTTGTCTAGTCGAGGTTGTAATGTTCGCCTGGTGGTGGTGGCGGTGGTAATGATGGCCCACTGCCCCCTCTCGCCTATTACGCTATTACTTTCTCCCTCTCTCTTACCACTGAGAGCTATTATATGCTCTGGCTCATTCTGGTTCAGCTCTCAGGTCAGTGGTAATGAGGGTGATGAGGGTGAAAAGAAGGGAATGGAGAGGAGAGGAGCAGCATATTCTTCTTCGTTTTCTTTCCCATTCACCGGTATAAATGTTTCCACTCTCCCCCTCACTCACTCACCGCTAATGGATGGTGCAAATTGGGTGTACACTCACTCACTCACTCGCCCGCTCACATCGGTTAGCAGTCTGATTGTGTCACAAGTTTGCGAGTACTCTGTGTGACTCTGTGTGCTGTACATTGAAGTTTTGCTATTGCTATTGAGCACTATTTTTCCTCGTCTCCTCGGTCCTCGTGTACGAGAAAAACTGAAGCTGAAGCTGGAGCGACCCCTTCTGCTGCTGCCGTTGCTGCTCTTTCACTCTCGATCGATCGATCAAGAGTCCCTTTGGTTCTGCTTTGGGTGTTCTGCCTGGTTCCCCCTTTTCTTCTGTCTGTGAAATGTAAAGTAGCGCAATGAACACACAGACAGACTGTGTGTACGACGGCAGACCCCAGACAGACCGACAGATATCACTGCCAATCTATTCCTTTTCTTTTTTTCTTTTGCCGATTTCAGCATTTGGATTATCGCTGCCGTCTTTTGCGGAGACGAAGGAGAGCGGGAAATCGTTTTGAAGGAGGCAGCGGCAGCAGCAGCAGCGTTTTTATCGATTGAAAACTCGAAGCTGAAGAGTGGCAGTGAAATGATGGCAGTGAGATGAGATGAGATGAAGGCAATTTAGGATGAATGTTTTTGCCGCCGCTGCCGTTGCTGTTCTTACAGCTTAAAATGGAGCGGGAGATTATGATTTATTGCTTCATTTGTAGGGCTCATTGGTGGCATTTTTGTTTGCTTCTTTCGTTTTTTTTCTAATTCTCTTTCTCTCTCCAATTGATTGCTATCAATTACTGAAAGAGAGAGTCAGGCAAACTGTTTGACTCACTTTGACGACGGGGTCTGTCTGCGGTGGTGTTTGAATTTAAATGAGCTGTTTTCTTTACTGCTGCAGTATTTAGACTTGATCGTTGTTTTTTTGTTGCTGTTGCTGCTCTCTCTCTTCTCGTTAATTTACTGTCTGCTGTTTCCTTGAACGGCAGTTGTTGCAGTCCGAGTGTTTAGCGAGTCTCACTGTGTCAAACACTGTAGTGTGTGTGTGTGTGTGTGTGTGTTTTCACAAATGTTGCAAATTCTTATTGCTCTTTTTCCCGTTCTTTGTGTCGATCGATGTCTGTTTTTTTGTTTTTTTTCTGTTCTTTCACTGCAGAACATTTAATTATTCTCACAGGCAGGCAGACAGACAGACAGACGTCACAGACGACGGCGACGACGGACACTGGCGCTAAAACAGCGGAAATAGTAAATTTTTGCATTTTTTCTTTCCTGCAGTAGTAGTACACCTTCACACCTGTCGCCTGCAGGCGCTGGAAAAAAATGCAAAAAGAAGGTGACACTACTCGGATAGATCGATGATGGAATGAAAGACGGAGCAGCGAAAAAAGTTTTTCTTTTTTTCCCTCATTGTATTTACCGCAAATCTGAGGGGCTGCCATCGCTGCCTCTGCTGCTGCTGTCTCTGCTCTTGTCATTGCATTGGCCTGTGATTGATTGATTGATTGCCACGCCGACTGACAGGGCTAGTCTGCTGTGTATTGTGGTGGTGGTGGTGGTGGTGGTGGTGTGCTACTTCTCTGACGTCCTCCACTCAGTGCTCTGGTACAGAAAGAATAAACTGCTCAGCCAAGAGAGAGAGAGCTCTGTTCATGATTTGCCCTCTCTCTTTAGGAAACTGACTTTTCTCAGACTCACTTGCTTTCCAGCAAGTCAGCTGCTGCTGTACAGGCAGTTAATAGCCAGTGTGTAGAAGTAGTAATTAAATTAGAAGCAGCAAAGAAAAGAATAGGCAGCGTGTGGAGTTGAGCTGAGCTGGGCTGGGCTGAAGAAATCGCATCGATTTCTGGCTTTCTGGCCGTTTTCTTGTCTTTCTTTACTTCTTTTTCCTTCCTTCCCTCCACGTTTAGTGGTCTTGTGCTTAGCTCGGTTCTGTTTTGTTCTTCTGCTGTTGCTGCTGCTGCTGTTTTTACTTTTATTGCCACTAAAAACTGACTGCTGATTCGCTCTCTCTCTCTCTCTCTCTCTCTCTCTCTCTCTCTTATCCTTATTCTCAGTAGTTTTCGTGTATCCGTCTAGAAGTTTTCTCTCTTCCTTGCTGCTTTTACGGGTCTTTTTTCTTCGTATTTTTAGCATTGTTGCCTGCAAAAGTTGGTCTTCTGCTTTCCATTTGGCATTTAATTAAATCATCTCTTTTTGTCGTGTCTGTGAGTTTTCCTTCGTTCCAGTCTTTTACTCTACTCAAATGGAACTCCTGATGCTGCTGCTCCTGCTTCTGTACACAAACGTATTCCGTACGCTAGGAGAACTTAGGTGCTCTAACTACCGTACCATACTGAGGGAACGAGCATATTTCCACCTGACGTTTTCCTTCCCGCCTCTATTGTTTTTATTCTTCGGCGAGTTGAGTGTATCTCTTGCTCTTTCTTTTTCTTTCCCTTCTTTTACTTTCCTGTTCTGATCGCCTGTGTCTGTAACGAAGTAGATGAAGATGAAGAAGAAGAAGAATAAGAAGGAAAGAAAGTGGCAATTAGTGGCAAGTTTTTGTCTGTGCGGCAAATTGTGCACCAGCATCAGCACCAGCAGCCGCCGAACTGATGAAAGGAAAGTGCCCGAATATATGTGCAGAGTGCATTGAGATTAAGTGAGCTCTTTTAGTCCTCACTTTTCCTTCTCTCTCACTCTCTCGCCATTGTCTTCTGGATCTTTTGTTTTTATGCCTCTGTGTCTCTCTCGACTAATCGGCTCTCTGCTCTTCTCTTTCGCTTTCTTCTTCTTCTTCTTCTTCCACATCATCATCATCGCACAGGCTTTTTGTCTGCTCACCAGAGTTTGCAGCATTAATTAGTATAGTGGTGGTGATGGCGGCGGCGGTAGAGCCTTTGGAGCACTACTTTGCATGTTGAGAGCGAGATGAACTGAATTTGCTCCTCTGCCTTTCTTTGCTCCCTGCATTGATTTTGGTTTGCGACAAAGCTCCTCTGTGCATTTTATTTATTCACTGCTGCTACTTTTGTTTAAATTCTAACCATTTGACAATTGCAATTTAGCATCTCCAGCGACAGGCGTCAAAAGGGAGTGAGTGAGAGAGAGCATCTCCATTTTGCGGCAACGATTTAAAATGGCATTTTAATTATTCACAAGTTATTACTGTGTGTAGGCACTAGCACTAGCACTAGCACTGTGTTGCTGATGGCAGCTTTTATTCTCCACTTTATTATCGCCCACTCGTCAGTGTTTTGAATTATCGCTGAGAGGGCGAATGAATGAATAAATGAGCACGGTGCTGCTGAATGCTCAATTCCTACTTTTCTTCTTCTTTCACTTTTTGTTTTGCAAAAGCTGCAAAAGAGGAGATTCCGTTGAGAAGAGGATGCGACATATTTTGCATTCATTGGGGAGAAGGTGCTGATGCTGCTGTTGCTGCTGCTGCCATTTTGTTGTTGCCACCAACTCTCAGTTGACTGGAGAGCTGTCTTTCACTTTTACTCTCCTGCTCGTTTGCAAAGTGTACACTGCAGTGTGTCTGTCAATTGTCTGCTGCTGCTGTGGTGGTGGTGATGATGGTACTTTCCAAAAGTGTTGTTTTATTTTGCCCATTTTCTTTCTCCCCTTTCACAATGCATAGCAATTGGCGGAAATTGAAAGTTTGCGCTTTGCACTAGAAAGAGAGAGAGATAGCAAAAAAGTGTTTGTGATAAAGGTTTTCTGTGTTTTCTCGATCTTATTTAGCCTGTCTTTTGTAGTTAGGTTCACAGATAGCTATAGTTTGTTTGTCTGCTTGCATCTGCTAAGCGGCAGCAATGTGCTTTCTAAAGGTTTCCATTCAATCGATTGATGGCGGTGGTGGGAAGATGGGCCTTTTCTTGCTCTCTCTCGCTCTTACTCCATTCGAGATATCTGTCCGCTGAGATTTGAATCGCAAAGTGAGAGAGGCAAAGCAGAGGGGTTGCCCCAGACGGTAGTTGAGATGGTCGTCTAAATTAGATTTCATTGCTTTGGAAGCGATTCAACGGGTAGTGGTGGTGGTGGTGGTCATCGGCTCATTGCCTCGCTCCAACTTTCAGACTTTAGACTAGGGAAGAAGAAGAAGAAGAACAGGAGAGCTTTCAATCGATTCTAAATTGCCGTCGCCCTTCTTTCTTTCTTTCTTTCTTTTGGTGTTACCCGACTTTTTTTTACGAAAGACACCAAAGGGGAAGGAGCCGATGGACTGAAACACTCAAACTGTGATTGTGGTCAGCGGCTGATTTGCTGTGCCGCCTGAAAAGACGACTGCTTGTAATTGCAAATTGGCTTGGCAGATTCTTTCTCTTTGTTTTATTTTATTTTGCAGAGCTTTTTTATTGTTTGACATTTTAGTCGCTTGCACCCGAAGCTATTTTTAGATTTTAGGATTTTTTGTCTCTTTTTTAATTGCCTCTTTTTTAGAATCTTTTTTTCTTTTGTAACTTTTTTACCCCTTTTTCAGCTGTCTTATTTTTCCTATTCCTCAAACACTCTTTTGCGACTGGTTTTGTGTTGGCCAGGCACTCTGAGGCCTGCCTCTTTGTCTCTCTTTCTATCTATCTATCTCATTTGCCTAATGGACCGCTGCTGAGCGTTAATTAGCACATTATTATTGCATTGCCGCCGTTGTTGACTGCTGCTCGCTGCCTGGTCGCTCTTGTAGTCATGGTTCTCACTCACTTGGTCCCGTTGCTTCTTTCTCTCGCACTACTGCACAGCGAGCAGATGCACCGCACACACACACACATAAATATAAATTAGCCCACCGTTGAGCGACAACGGGCAATCGATGCCTTCCTCGCTTCCTCCTCCTTCTTCCTCCTCTTCTTTTATGTAAATAGGCCTGCTGCAAATCGTTATCGATTGGAAATTGGCGACAGTGAGAAAAGGAATGTAGTAGTAGTGAGTTGAGTTATCCTGCTACAGTGTTTCTATGTGTGTCTGCATTTCCGATTGACAGATAGATTCGACCGGGGAGGAGGAGAACGACAACAGCGACGAGTTGTGCCTGACTAGTCGATAGTATTGGCACTTTGTGTTTTGGGGCTGCTGCTGCTGATGGAGATGGAGAGAGAAAGAGAATATTATTACTGCTGCCCTTTTTTGTTTTTTTTTATTTGTTTGCTCTTTGGACTAAAAAAATCTAAGACTGAAAGAGACTGAAAAGCAAGAGCGTTTGAAATTAGCTATTTGCGTGTTTGCTCCGGCCAACGGGAGAGAAAGATTTGCATCTTTATTACTCGGTTGCCGGCGTTGCTGCTGCTACTGTGCCTTCCTTCCTTCCTTTCTTTTACGGCTCGATGAAGATGTAGTTTGATTTTCCTATTTTTTGTTTTGTTTTTTCCTTTTTTTCTTTCTTTTTTCTGAGTTGATGCTGCTGCTGAGTTCACATCACTGTCTGTGGACTCGTTTAATCTACGTACTGATAGATAGATAGGCAGGCGACGAGATGAGGATAGGAAGGAAAAATTTGCCTATTTCTCTCATTTTGCTCTTTTCATCTTTTTTGGACTGCTGGCTGGTCGCTTAGGCGAGTCGAGCTTTGCTTTCCTTCGGCCCCGTCATCTTCCCTCACATTCTTTGTCTTTGCTGTTGTTGCTGATGTAGGAATTCTTCTGAAGACGGCAGATTGAGAGACGAGACGGACTACTACTGCTGCTGAAGAAATGAAAGAGGAGATGCACTAACCGAAGAGAGAGAGAGATGCACTTGGCGATTGCAAATCGAGTTTGATTTATGATTCATTTCTCTTGCTTCTTTCTTTCTCGCTCGCTCCTCATTCGCTTCGCTGCCTGTCGCCTCTTATTTATTCCGCTGCCATCTTCTTCTTCTTCCTCCTCGCCAGCTAATGTAGCCGCACTGTGCTGTGCAGTGCAGTCTTCTATCTCTGCTAAATTGACTTTGCATTTGGCTGTGAATTGTGCCAATCGCTTTCTTGCTGCTGCCCCCTCCCCATATTCCTCATATTCCCACACATTGCCAGCGATGCGATGAGACTTTCATCTTTTGGCTGCCGCCGCCGGTATTGGTGGTTAGTAGCAGTAGTAGTAGTGCACAGTAGTGCAATTTGCATGCAGACAATCAACTGAACTGAACTGTGATTGTCCCTCTGTGGCTGTGGTTGATGGCCTGTTCTGTTCTCTGTTCTCTGTTCTGTCTGTCTCTCTTTGACAAGTCTAGTCTGGGTTCTCCCGCTGATTGCTCCATTTGTCCCCCACCCTCTCCTTTTATATGGAGGAAGGAAAATCATTTTGAAAATTGATTTTTAAATCGCATCGCTAAATTGGTATTTGAATGGAAATTATTAGCAAAGAAAGAGGGTGAGGGGGAAGAATATTTTTAGAAAATGAGAAAATTTGGCGAGAAGGATGAAATTAAAAGAAAATCTTGGCCTTTTCTTCTTCCTCCTTCTTCTTCTTGGAGCTCTCTGAAACTCACATTTTCATCTTTCTCGTCATAATTTTCTGACTCTCGTAATTAATGAGAAAGTGGCAGACAAGTTTTTTTCTCGCTCAAACTCGAATTTTGTTTCTTACGAGGCAGCAGCAACAGCAGCAGCAGATGTTGCAGAGTGTGTCGTACAAGTCTCTCTCTTCCACTTTCTCTGTTCTCTCATTAGTCAGAATGTGTCATGTAGTGTGAGGACTGCAGACAGAGAGTTGCCCTCCATTCATTCATTCATTCATCTACTCATTCATTTGCATGTCTTCACTTCATTATTTGATGATCGACCAGCAGCAGCAGTGGCAGCGGCTTTTGTCGCCGTTGCCGTCGTCTTCATCTTTTCCAGTGCGAGTCCTTGCACCCCTTAATTGCACCACTACCAAGAAAAAGTCTGAAAGCAGACTTTTTCTTCTCCTCCTCCTTGTCTGGGTAATTGAATTGGCCAGGCACTAAGCCAACAAAAGGTCGACCTGTGTTTTTCTTTTAGCGTTTGCAGAGTTGCACTTTAAGTTGGTGCTGGTGGTCAAAGGTGCTTATTTGGGTTGTTTCTGTTTTGTTTTTTTCTGCTGCTTGTTTTTAGTTTAGGGTAAAGTGAGTGGAACCAGCAGCAGCATGTTTGCAACGACATCCATTTGTTCTTCTTGTTTGCCGATTACCCAGCCATCGCCCGTTTTTTTATCTGTGCTTATGCTGGTGCTTTTTTCTGTTATTTGAAACATTTTTGTTATTGCCGGAGAGAAAGACAGCATTTTGTTGCTTTAAAACAGCCGTCAGCCTTAAAACCCGCTTTTTGATTCTACTAGGTGATCCAGTTCTAGCTCGCTCCTCTCCTAGGTAGCAGTAGTTGCCCTCTGTTCTCCCCATGGTAGCTGCTGGCCACCTACATGGTGCCGCTTCTCTGTTCGAACGCTCATCCTTCAGCTTCAGCTTCAAGGTTGTTGAAGACACAACATCGTCTCAGCATCTTCTCCCCGGTCCAGCTTCGACATCTCCTCGTCAGCCCCTTCAACGCTGACGTGTGTTTATGCCAGCCAGCGTTTCTCTACACTGCCTGAGCATCTCTTCGGGTGTGCTTTTTCTCCGCTGCCCTCGTCCTTCGGCCGTTCGACTCTTCTCATCGTGCGGGCTGTTCTTCATGTGACAATTTTGTGACTTTCTTCAAGTGTCCCCCCTTCACGGCCAGCAACACGTGCTGGCGCGCGTTAAAGCTCAGCGAGTCGCTGACTTGCCTTCTTGTGGCTACGGCTGCCATCTACCGCACGTTGTCACCATTCCCTCGAAGCACCAGAGCTTGTTCTGGTAGGGGGAGGATTTGGTACTCAACGCCTCTGTCGTGAGAATTGAGGTGAAGAACTGCGCTCTGGTACAAGGACGAAGGAGCCCTGTCCAAGTCCGCTCATCAACTTCTGTCGCCCATTCCCGACAACCCCCGTCAGCCATGCTCTCTAAGAAGCCACTGTACCGCACCCTAGGGTCAGAGAGGACCAAGGTCAGCGACCAGTGCAAGAGAGTAGAGGCGCATTTCGCAGAGTTGAGGCTACGTGTACAAAAGCTCAAGGCGAAACTTGAGCGTGTGAACATTGACAATGGGGGGCGTCCTCTGACTGTCGATCAGCTCACAATGTTGCATGACGCCTACGATTT
>JAALOO010000793.1_pt1 | contig 25978 bp, 26 predicted proteins | sample 7257641 | NCBI WGS metagenome assembly JAALOO01 (sample SAMN14085613, study PRJNA598686) | mite metagenome | biome: ENVO:01001000; feature: ENVO:01001002; material: ENVO:01001226; isolation source: single female mite from University of Michigan culture on fish food culture... ...
GACAACTTACTACCGCTGTACCAAATGCGCTCACAACTGGTCAGAGCGCTGAAAACGACTTCTCAAACTATATTTTTTAAATTCTGTAAATATGTATTTTTTTTATATAAACGTCGAGCATCATCAGAGTAAAATTTTTAAAATTTCAAAAATTCTGAAGTGAGCTGGTCATTTGTACGCTTACCTTGTGTTGGCGCGCATAGGCTCTGAGTTTGGCAAAACAACATTACGCAACGTTTTTTTCACACTGTGCTCGTGTTCAGAAAAAACTTCTGCAACACTGCTTTGAAAACAGCAGTAGCTATTTTTCTGTGAGATATAAAAAACGTTGTTTTGATTTGATTTTTGATTACCAATTCAGTATTCAAAGCACTATTCCGTCCATTTTACCTGCTCATGATGACGCACTTCCACAAGGTCGGAGATAGAAAAATCGGCCAGGTAGTGCTGTCAATGAAGGTGAACCCGAAGCTTGACATTATTGCTCTGAAGTTGGCCACCGGTGATATTATTCTTCATCGACTCATTAGCTGGCAGCGAGTTTGGACTGCACCAAAGTTGAAGAATCTCAAAGCGAATGAAATTGAAAAGTCAGAAGACGGGAAGGAGCACGTAAAGGTTGTTTTTTTGTTTTGTTTTAGCAAAGCTAATCTCCCACTTGTTTAGATTGCCGACTACGAATGGAGTCCAGACGGAAAGATTCTGGCCATTGTGTACGCCGGTTTTATTGAAGGCGACAAGCAAAGCTATCCCTTAAATTTAGTCTCTAGTTTTCGCCATGTCCAAGAAGGCAAGGAATGTCCTTCTTGCGTAGTTTTGTTCGACATTGACGCCAACAAGATGCTTTCTTTTATCAACTCCGATCTGTGCATTCGTTCACTCTGCTGGAGAAATCAGAAAAAAATTGCCGGCAATGTCGGTCTTCCTTTAGATTGCCTTGATATTCCCTATCTAGACTTATTTGCTGACGAAGATGAGTTTTATCAGTTTCTCGGACCTCAGGTTACCTTCAAAGTTCAAAATCTTGGAATGGTAAATTCAAGCAGCTCTAAAGGGAGCAAGAAATCTCATAGAAACGGATACAATTTAAAAAACACTATTGAGGGCTATGAAAAAGTCTCCTTATACGGCTCTACACCTGATTCAGTACCCTTCAACATGCTTTTAACTGGATCCGAAGATAATAAAATTGATTTTTATGCCTTTGGACTGTATCGACTCATTCGCATCGATCTCAATCACCTCACACCAGACAGTTTTCCATCACAAAATATTACTCAGCTGTGGATCAGTAATGATCTCGCCATTGTCAATGCCATCACAGTTCCTTCAATCTCTGACAGCGTTACCGATCTTTCAATACTGCCAATTTGTTTACTTCGAAAAAAGTGGCGCGAGCTGCATGCGTTTGTGCGCATCAAATCACAAATTGACGTTCGTCTGGAGTACCTCTTTGATTCACTGAAAGAGATCAATAGCATATGGGAAGATCTGATGGCAGAGATAGACTCAAAGCTTTCCAACTATGTACAGAGGGACGAAGAACCAGTTGATGCGAATCCGTTTAAGCAACGCTCAAAGAAAATTCTTTTGCAGCCCGATGAATTTATTGAAATGCTCGTCTTTGGGGAAATCAGCTTGAATCTTGAAAAGTTTCTAACTGAGCTAACAGAAAAAACATTAAAAAAGCTTTCCAGCACAATTGAAGTTTCCTTTTTAGACATTCACAAAACAAACATCAACAAGGTTCAACGAGCACTGTTTCATATTCTTTCTCTCGCAAATGTTCTCAAAGGTAATCCTCTGAAAATTTTAAATGTGCACTAAATTTTTTACCCCTTTTGTGTTTAGGTATGTCGCTCCACGATCTTCAGTTTGGCGACCTTTGCCTTTCAACTCAACTCATTAACTCCTTTATCCGTGAAACACACTCAATGCTTCAAAAAACTGTCCAATTGCAGTCAAACCTAAACGATTCAATGCGCAAAACAAAAGCATTTATTCGCTGGCTGTACAAATGCACTTTGATGGTCGTAAACAACGATCCGAATTCCTCTTTTAATGGAGAGAATGGCGAATCAGAATTCGGTACAGGAAACGTGCTCACTAATCAGGATTTAAACTTGATAATGAATTTTCTTCGGGAAAACTCGCTGACAAATGGTTTCAAGTTTGAAAACGTTGCTGCATTTCTCCAGAAAGGCAAAGCTAAGCAAACTGTGGTGTTTGGTGATTTGAAGGCAACCACATGGGAAAATGACCTCTTTGACGATGGTGACAGTATCAATGAAGCGGCAAATGAACAACCTTGCTCACTATATGAACATTTGTACAGAATGTACGAACAGTTTGAATTTATTTTTAGCGAAGAGCACCCCTTTGCAAAAAAGATGAATGATCTCGTCAAAGCGGAACTGGAGGTGACAAAGGCAAAGATGGTGGAGCAGATTGGCTTGCGCCCACATGCGATCGACTACATCTGCGGAAGTAACGGAGAAGACGATTTTATGGTTGCCTTGATGGGAGAACTGGCGGACAGTTTTGACCTGTACTCCTTTACGAAATCTAAAGATGGAGAAAAGAAAACGGTGAACAAACGAATGGTGGAGTTCACTGTTCAGGAAGAGAGTACAATGATGAAGCTGGCAGTAGATGATGTTAAATTTTACAATGAAGAGTTTCTTACTGTCGTACTGACCAGTGATTTAAAGAGAGAGGATTTTCAAGAGTTAAAGAAAGACGTGGCTGATCCATCATCCACACAGGAGGACATGTCTCTGATGTCCGACGAAGAGATGATATCGGAAGAGGAGAGTGGATCATTTTCAGTGCTTTCCAAAAAGACCACAACTCCATCCAAATCAACAGCCTTGCAAACTGGACACCAGTTTTTAATTCAGCTTGCCTATCGACAGCTGTGGGAAAAGATTGAATACTTTCCAAGTGTACTCTCTATCGACGTCACTGCTGAGGTGGTGCGCCTGAGGCCGAAAGGCGACGCAGATGAACTGGAGATGGAAGTTGACGAAACGGAACGTCAACCAGTGCAGCCACCGAAAGAACATCATTCCCCCGGCGACTCTTCTCCCGGTACTGAGGCGAAGAGTGATTCCAATTCACCGGAAGAAACTTACGAAGACCTCCTCAGCACACTGAAAAAGTCCTCCTCTGAGCTCATCTTTATGCGGTATCTCGGCGAAGGACCAGTGAGCAGTCGACTGGCGGTTAGCGGCACTCGCAAGGTTGCCTGTCTCGCCACCTCTGCAGGAAGTCGGGTGGCTGTCTACGAGATGGACAACGACGAGGAGGAAGAGGAGCAGCAGCAGGAGGATGACATGTCGGCGGAGAACAACTCAAACGGTGAGGACGACCACCCCAAATCAGATGCTGAAGCAGAGCAAATGTTGTCCTACTCGGTCTGATCTGACCTGCACACAAGTGTAAACACCTGAACAGCAGGACTTTTGCTGGCATTTTGTGTATTGTTTTAATTAAAAAGGCAGCCAGATGTGTTACAGTTGTTTGGAGCAGCATTTATAAGAGGACATACACAACGACGCCGTAAAGTGTTGTCCTAGTTTGAGGAGCAATAGAAAATTACAAAAATGTTTCTTTGAACATTAGGGACGGTTTAGCGATTTACAAAAGGTGTGTACAAAAGGTAGAAAATGGCTGAAAAAAGTAGATCAGCAATCTGAACTGTGATCGTTTTGATAAAGTATGAAAATATTATTTTTCTGCTCAAACTGAGAACCTTGATGAAGAGATTAAAGATTGGCGTTCGCAATATTTGAGCCTGACTTGGTTGTTCGCTTTAAGAGGTGATACGCTTGTAAATGTAGAGGTAGGCAAATGGAATCGGTGGCTTCTCGCTGATATTCACTTTGTTATCATTAAAGATGATCCATTCAGTTTGGCCGGCCATTTGAAGTGGACTAGGTGGTGCGGAAACCGGTGATTTGCTTCCATCCGAAGGCGGCACAGTGTCCTTATTAGTTTTGGGGTTGAAAACAACTGCATCATCAGTGATGGTCTTGCGAATGTGGGCCACATAGTGACCGCAAAGCGTCGACTGTCCCATGTGGGACACCATTGCAAAGAGTTCATATTTCGGTGGGCCATCTCGGTACGTCATCAGCACTGAAGCAGCAGCTCGGGCACGCTCTTCCTCCTGACGCTCAATGGTGTCCAAGTTTCCCGCGTTGTTGAAGATCCAGCTAAGAGCTTGCTCGGTATTGTTGTTCTGTGGGCGAAGAGAAGAAAATGACATTAGCAAAAGATTGCAGTTAAAATCACGCTCAACAACGTACATTCAACTTTAAGCCTAAACGGGCGTGACGCTCCTCCATTCCCATGCTCAGCAAGGAGGCAAGCGCCTCCTGATCAATTTCCACTGCAGTTGCCTCGCCCTGTTGAGGAACCTCGAAGGGAGCTGCAAAGTCAGCATCGTTCATGTGTTCAAAGACCCAATTCATGGCCTGCTCAACACCGGCGTTTTTGGTGTGGTACAGTGCACGGCGAACTCCATTCTCATCAAAGCCCATGTCTTTCAGCTGAGCCAAGAACTCGGCATTGCACTCAAAAGACTGACTAGCAGCAGGCCGTTTGCTGTCAGCGTCCTCATCGGGAAGGAGCTGCTCAGCGGGCATCAGACCAGTGGCACGCAGATATTCCAAGTCAAGCACATCAGGCACTTCGAGAAAAACGTCCAGCTTCTTCGGCGTGAAGGTTTCATCGTAAGCAAACTTTTTCATGTGAACAATCAAGTACTCTGGGAAAGTCTTCATACGGACGCGTCTAGTAAAAAGTGTTAAAAACATTTTTGAAATATATCACTTAAGCTAATTAAACTTACTGATTAGCAACAGTTTTGCCTTTGATGGCTGAACTGTAAAAATCCGAAATTGGAACTTCCGCAGCGAAGGCACTTAAACAGTCAGTCATCTTAACGATTGGACGAACTACCTGATCGTTATCGCTGCAAATAAAAAATTGAGTTAACAATTGTTCAAAAAAGCACATTAAAAAGGGAACTCACATTTTTCCGCCAGCTGCCTCAACAGCAGCTTTAGTTTGCAAAAACTCTTCATATTGTTCCTTGTTTTGAATGGGAACTTCTTGAATGGGTAAAGAAAGAAGAAAATCGCTACGATACTTGTACTTGACCATTTTGCTGGCCTCGCATTGCATCCGCTCCTCGACTTCAAACTTGAAGCAATCAGTGGGCAGATTGGTGGTGTTCACAAGTCGGGGCATTCGCTCAATGGCGTCAATGATGTGAAGCAAAAATTCCTGAGCATCTTGCTGGCGTTTAGAGCTAAACTCGGCATGATTACGACCAATGAGGTTTTTAAACATCGTTGGCTTGATGCCCTGCTGCTCCGAAGGGCTAATGCGCGACTGCTTCGAATACTCTCCCGAAAGCAGTCCACTCGAAAGTTTCATAAGCTGAGTTTTCAAATCGTTCATCGGATCGAGATGATTCGCCTCAAAAAACAGCTGATACTTTGACTGGCGATAGAAGTCGAGAATAAAGTCAGGAATTGAAAATATCACCTGCATTATAGAGTTCAAATAGCAGCTGTTTCCCAGATTGGCCATGCCCGTGAATCCTGGACCGTAAATGTTCTTGAGATTACATCCATCCTCTTGAATGATGCGCCACTCGTCGTAGCGTTGATTGAGATCAATTTCCATCTCGAGCATGGACTTTTCTGTCTTCAGCATCATGGCGACATGAATGCCAAAATGAGCGAGATGCTGGACAAGTTTGGGATCGTCCACCATGTTGTCCTCGGCGTAGCTGTACACATCGGCGCCTTGGCTATTAATTGTCCCGAGTTTCACAACCAACGGGTACTGGGTTTCTTTGTAGTGCTCTTCAGCGTGATTGTTTCCACCAGTGCCATCAAAGTACTTGCGGCCACAGTGAATTGAGCCATCAGACAAATTGAGCCAGAGACCTTCGCGAATGTCGCACTTTTGGCACTTCCAGCTACTCGGATCAGTAGACACTTTTACTCCGTTGTCGATTTGCACGAGATTTTCGGCATGCCTAGAGAAACAAGACATGTCCTGTTAGTTTTCGTTAATAAAAAATAAAAAAACTCACTTGCTAACAAGTCGCTTTTCGCCTTCCCAGGTGTTTTTCATTGCCTCGAGCTCCGCCTGACGCGAAGCCGAATCGGCGCTGAGTATGCCAGTGAGAGACATGACAACTACTTCAGGCAAGTCCATTTGATTCATCTGGTCGAGTGAAATCTCCACAAAACCGGGCATCACCACGATGGTGTTAACGTCTTCATAGGTAAATTGCGGCTTGTTTGTCTGAAAGCCACCCTCAACGTTCAAAGCAAGTCGAGTCACCTTTGGCTTACTAGCATCTTCATCAGAGTCAGGCACTTGGATAACTGGATGAGCAATGCGACGCAGATTCAAGAAAACAGAGTTGTTTGTCTTCTGGTGAAAATACCCGACAAACGGACGACCGAAACCGTAGAATGTTTTCATACACACGTAGATGCCGTCTGGCGAATCCTGAAAAAACATTGGCAAACAATAATAAAAGAAAGCACTCGTATACGCGCACAGCACTTACCGGCGTGTCATAGGAAAAGATACACTCATCCTTGTAGACACGATCGGAACTTGTTGGAACACGAATGCTCTTGAGATGGGGCGCAAGAAGATCTTTGGCCATGGTTGCAGAGGTCCAGGAAAGTCGGCCGATTGACAACTAACAAATGTGTGCGCGATGGAGCTGTTGCCAAAACTTGAGTGAACAAAAATCGGCTCTACTTTCACTAAAAGGACAAGTCATGCCACTGTTGTCCAAATAGATGCCATTTTTTGAATAGTCACCGGAATTTCTCATTTACCGCTCAAACAGTATCACTCAAATTAGAGTAAAGTCACACATTTCTAGTTGGTTTTATTAAAGAAAAATGCAATTGATAAAATGGTTGTTGGCAACTCAACAGTGTAAGCACAGCCAGCAGGGGCAAAAGTAAGGTTGGCCTAGTCAGTGAAGTAGTTTTAGCACCAGTTGTTGAAGTCAAGTGATTGTGATTGCTCGACGCATTGGGCAAGCAAAACATGTAACATAAGAAATAAATAAATAAAAAAAAAGTGAAATAAAATATATAAATGCAAAGCTATGTACAGGCTAAGAGGAACCGTGATTGAAATAAAAAAATGCTTAGTCTTGGTGCTTCTGCTGAAGCAAAATGCCAGTCCTCATGTAAATCGGCGGCTCCTGAGAGGAGGACAAGTTTTTCACTAAAAACAGAAATAATTCAAATAAGATCGCAGTCTTTTTAAATAAAATCACAAGATGCTTACTTTGCTTTGGGAAGGAAGGTGGGTTGAAGCACTTCACCTGTTCAACCTGATTGTTATCCAGTGAGGCTGAAGTGAGGTATTTGTTGAGCATTGAAAAAATTTGCGAGTTGAGCACCTGGAAGCGACGGATTCGATCGACCATCTTCTTGATTGGCTTTGGAAGAAGAAAAAATGAATTTCAAAAATAAAGTAATCGACTTCTGACTATACTCACAATTCCCTCAACCGCCTCGTTGAAGCCGTCAAATCGCTGCACCTTCAGCAGGTGATAGCTAAAGTCAAGCACGTCAAAGCGCCTCGCCTGTCCGAGCAAGGTGATAAATGTGCAGCCGGCCCAGTTGAGCCCTTCACCAAAGAGCTGCTCAACGGTAAACTCGCCTTCGCCGACGGGAATGCAGTAGACAAACTGCAGTGCAGACCAGATTCGGTAGAACTCGACGCATTCGTCGACGTGCATAATGTTGTTCTTTGGTTTCTCATCTCCGATCCACAGTGACTTGTCTTTCTCAAGGTACTCACGGACGCGCTGGAGGATTGTCTCAAAGATGGACAAACCACAGCAAAGTCGTTCTTTGGTGAGCAGATCTGCGTCACGGGCAATGAATGCTTGCTAAAAGTTAAAAGAGTAATGTTTAGAATCTGGTTTGAAAACAAGGACAGTGTTACTTACTCTTGGCGTGCCATACTTTTCCACGTTACTGGCCACGTGCAGCGACGCATACTTGTATTCCAAACGCTTCATTTTCACCTCCGGCTTTTCGACATCTTTAACGAAAATTTGCGGAAAAACCTTCTGAAAGGGAGCTGCTTGAAGGAGGTCCAGAACCTCTTCTTGCGACTATTAACGAAATGACAAAATAAGTTTTTAATTTCTAGCCATTTGCAAAATAACTTACCAGTGCCTGCTCCATATACAGGCAGAAGAGCAATGAATTTCCCACTTCTCTAAAATCTTGAAAAATTCTCGTCTTTACATCGGAGTTTTGTATAATCTTAGCCAACTTGTTCCGCAACGCCGAGAAGGTCTGCTCTGAACTACAAGCCGTGCTGAGTGGCCGCCCGTCCTTGGCGTCCATCGACTGTCTGATGGTCATCACATAGCTGGCAATACTGGTCTGCATCTTCCCCTGAATATTCTTCAGCAGCTCTTCAATCACCACGGCAATGCCCGAGTATCCAAGCACCCGACACAGCACTCGAAAGTGAGGCGCCCCAACGAATCCATTGTACAGCTTTTGTATAGAGTTGAAAGCGTAGTTTAGCGGTTTAGAGCCATAGGAGTAGTAGGGCACATTGGCGCCCAGCGCCGGCCGGTCTCGCTGGTGCTGTGCATAGTCGGTCGAGCTAAAGTTTGGCGCCTTCTCAGGCATTTTGATGAATCGCTGAGTGGAGCTGTTGAAGCAGTACCGTGGCAGAAAGTCGTACATCAACTCGGAGAAAATGTGCAAGGTGATGCGGCCGTAGGGGGCAGAGACCGAGTGGTTCGCTTCACTCAGCAACGACTCAAAGGCGTCAAGTTTGACGTACTTTGTCAGCAACTTGTGCGTCATTCGATTAACATGGAGCAGCATGTCTGTAAGAATGAGTGTTAGAAAATTGTGTTTTAGAAAGACTTGCAAAACCAAATACCCAAATCAATGATTCCCGTTATATCGCACGACTCGAACCGACTGATTGCAAAGTCCAGACTCTTCAGCATGTAGGCATTCAAACGCTGGGCAATGAGTCGCTCCAAGTCGATCATTCGGCCCAACAGCTGTAGATGTCTTTGCTTCAGCAGCGTCTCATAGCGATTCGAGCTTGGCCAGGGAAAGTTGACGCCCAGCGTGGCCAAATCAGTTCTAAATCGCTTGTCAAGGGTAATACTGGCGGCCATCTGCTTGTAGTAGCTAAAGATCTGCTCCGAGAGCTTGTAGACAAACTGATCAAAGCACAGGTTCACTTCGGCCTCTACTTCATCGTAGAGAAACTGCTTTTTAAACTTGGTCAGTGCGTAGTGGGCAGAGTCATTGTACAGATCCAATGGGTACAGAATACACCTTGCGAAACAAGAAAGACACATTAGTCGACCAGATTTAAAACGACAGGATCTGTCAGAAACTTACTCCATCATGCTAGCGTCTTTGTCCGTCAGTATCTGATCGATGAGAATCCACGGCAAGCTCATTTCAATGGGAAACTGTATTCGCTTGCCCATCGTCATCTCGAGGTAGAATTCACGATACCACAGCTGACTGAGGTCACAGCACTCGCGAAGAGTTTCTATGGAATTAGTTAGCAAGGTTATAACCAATTAAAAGGGAAGTTTCTCTACTTACGGCTAAAGTTTAGAAGATAACTCCAAAAGAAGCTATGCTTGTGGAACTGGTCAATGGCGATGAGGTACTGTCCGTCAATGTCCTTTCGAAGCGTCCTCCGTCCACTGAGCGCCTTGTCGCTAATCAGCGATTCCAGCTGTGTGCGAATCATGTAGAGCTGGGTAGTGCTCGGGCCGACATTCCTTCGGGGAACTTTCACCTCCACCTCCATGTTTCCCCCTCTTCCACCGGCAACTACTCGATGCTCATCAAAGCCCCTCATGTAGTCGGCACAGGTGTCGCGAACTGAGCTGATCATCGTCCGCACGACGTCCTTCTTGTTCTTCACCGCCTTTCTCAGTGGCTCCTTCAAAGTGATCTGTACAAAGTCCTGCAAATCGGCGTAGATGGCCCGCCGGATGGCATCGACAAAAACTGCCTCCATTCGGTTCATCAACACCTGCAGACCTTTCACCATAGCGACCAGCTCGATTAGAGCGTACTTTTCGTCTGAGGAGTAGTTGTATCTAACGAGAAAGACAAAGATAGTTGGTAAAACTGAAACCCCGACTAAACTGAGAAGGGGCTGCTCACCTCGTTGCTCGTTCATACTCCTCCGCCTCAGCAGGACAGAGGTTATTCTGATGTGGGTCAGTGGGATGCATCAACTTCCAGCTGTACAGTTCAGTGACGTGAGCAGTCCAATCAGCCAACAACTGAATTCCCTTCAGCGCCAACTTTAGCAGCTCTCGATTTTCAGCATCACTCCTCGGGGCGTCCTTAACCGTGGTCGTCACCTCGTTCGAGTGGCGACTCAGCTCGGCAATGAACACCACGTAATCGTCTCTGATGCTGGGCAGGTACTGCAGAATGTCGCTCTGGTAGGAGTTGGTTGTCTGGTTTGAACACGTTGGCCACTTGTTCGCATCGAAGTGGGCGCATCGCTTAATGTAAGTCTGAAAGGGCGCAATCTGCATGTCGCCGTAGAGTGGCACCATTTCCAGCGCCTTAAAGATGCGATCAATCCGCGCAAGGCTTATGCGTCGTTTGGCATCCAGTTTGTTGATGTTGCAGTTCTCGCCGTCCATCAGGTAAAGCGTGAAGCCAATCACCTTGACCAGCATATGCTTTTCCGATGGCAGTACAAACTGCTTGCACTCGTACATGTTCGTAAAGAGATTCACCAGGTCACAGAAGAGCTCCTCATAGCCGCTAATTGACTCTAGTGATTCCTTGAGGTTGTCGCGGATTTTGTTTTGCAGCGCTAAAAACATTGACAGCGATTGTGATTCTTGGAGAGACTCAGAATCAGAAAGGACCTGGTGAAGATTAGATGTTATTACAAAAATATACCGAAAAATACACGACTGATGCTTACTTTTAAAAACTGTGCAGCCCTTCGATATGTCGCGTAGTCGTTCTTGACGGAGCTCTTCATGTTTTTGAGCTCATCCAGAACGGCGAACATGTTAATAAATTTTCCCAGTGTCAGCAAGTACGCTTCAGAAACGAACGTAGTGCCAGCCTTTTTCTTCGAGTCGTCCTTGTCGCCGCCACCGCCCGACATTGAGCCTGGGCCAGAGCCGGAGCTAGGGCATAGTCGCTTAACTTCAAAGCAGAATCGCTCAATGGCCGCTTTCTGAAAGTACATGAAAGACAGGAGCTTTTTTACTTCAGGACCGAGGACTTCGACGATCTTCTCGTACAGGTCGCGGCGGTTAGGTTGTTCATTGGACTTTGGCTGTGGAATTGCCCGAGAACAGCATCGCCATGTGTAGAGCATTACAGCGTGCTTCTCGCCTGAAGTTTAAATTGAAATTAAAACAATGTTCTTCAAACTATTTTGGTGATATTCCATACCTTCATCAAGCATGACATTGAGGTGGCACTGAACCGTAGCCTCCTCAATGTACTTGGCCACACCGCAAACAAACGCATTGCGGTCTTCAAAGTTAGTATCAAAGTTGACATGGTACACAATTGACCAGTTTTCACCTGCAACACAGACGGAAAGCGTTCAAGACATTAGAGAATGTAGTGAAAATCAACAAGACTTACCGGCAATACAAGGCTGAGAATCTGGCAACTCGAGCTCATCGAGAACATCGACATTGCTGATGGCATCGCTGAGTGTGACGCGCTCCTGGGCGACGTCCTGTGCTTGGGCCATCCTTGCAGACTTTCAGCTGGAAGTTCTTCAATCGTGAAGAATTCTCTCTTTCAGAGCAGCCCAGTGAAGTGGCCGAAATCAAGCTGACGTCGATGTTGTCTGCTCGCTCGACTGCCGTTCCATCCGGAGTTGATTAGTCAGTGGTGATAGGCCAACACCCAAACAATGTACGGCCAGGCGGAACATATACACTCAGCAGCGGATGCAGTGATTGATCTCTCAACGATGATTGACAGTGGTGCTGGTTCGGTGAAGAAAAACAGTTGTTTATTTTGATTTTTTAATAAAGACGATTTTGTAACTTCTATAAAAACGGCGTTTGAAGAATTGTGAAACTGGCTCATTAATAAAATATCCTTTGGTGATAAAAAACTATCGGGTGTCGCGTGAAAATGTCACTTTTCAAGTTGCACAGCTGTACATGTCCGCTTACTAACCAGAAAAGCGAGGCGGCCTTTTTGCAGCGTCCAAAACACCGTTGTGAAGAGGATGATAATAAATGGTGGTGGTAGTTTATCTTATCATCAGTGACACCGGAGAATTCACCCCAACAGAAGAGATTACAAGAAGTCTTCTGACAGATTAACGTTATTTTGGCCTGACAAAAACAACGAGCAGGGCGGATATATACGTATTTTAAGAAGGGGTCTTTTTGCAGTGGCGCTCTAGTGAGTTTGATTTAACCGAGGGTAGCAGCGCACCTCAACGTAACAAGTACAATCACTCTGTCTGTAGAAAAAGTTTACTATTCGCCCCTTTTTGGGAGGTTCTTTTCAAACTCGCATTCTTCTAAACACGCTACCAATAAATCGCCCAAAAATGCATTACTCAACTGATCATTTTTAGCCGTAAACATAAGAGTGCTAGTAAAAAGCCTTTGACATTTCAGTATAATGTGTTTTCGTCTACTAAATCTACAGTCTTAAGCCAGTCTAGGATGCAGGATAATCCTCTTGAACGCAGTATTCTTATCAGTTATTCAAATTGTTGTGCAAAGTATTAACCGGCAAAGAAGATGCGGTTGCAAACTCCACCTGTCTCACTTAAACCACCTGTTCATCTTCTCTGATATTTTAAAATTAGAGTGATCGCCCTTTAAAAGTTACTCAACCATACAACTTGAAGTTCTACCAAAGTTCATTTGTGCTACCTGTGCTCACCTGTAAAAACTATCTGTTTATTCACTCACCCCAATAGTAAAAGTGATCATCAAATGCGTATCCAAGACGCTACGTTCAACTCTACAAACTCAAGCAGCTTTAAAATGGCAGCTAATGACAGCGAGATTCGCGTCAAAACCGCCTACAATGGGTGTGTGCTGGCAAATAGAAGCCTCAGTTATATTTTGTTTAATTCTCATTTTCATCTTTCAGTGAAATAATGATCATCTACATTGAGCCGATCATCAGCTTGGAGGCACTCTGTCAAGAGATGCGTGACATATGCAAATTCTCCTCTGATCAACTTTTTACCATGAAGTTCATCGATGAAGATGGTAAGATGTTTTGACAAAGATTGTTAATTATTCTAGTCTTTAAACTAACCGGGGCAATCTCCTAGTGATTGCTTTATGAATGAAAAAGCAGTTTGTCTCTGAAAAGGCTCTATTGAATTATGTACAATGTTATCTAATCAGCTATTAACCTAACTGTTCCAACTGCTCCTTTCGTTCCTTTTCAATACCCGCAAGGTTCTCTCTCTTTCTACCGCCTCTATTTATTGCCTATTTATAAGCTGCTGACCTTCTTTCGAGGCTCCAAGCCTGATTAGTTGTGTTTGTTTTCTCTCCCTCTCTCAAAGGCGCTAAACTAATTAGGCGCTATTTTCTTATTGAAATGCCACCCGAAAGCTCTTCTCAATTTACCCGAAATTGGCTCTCTTTATAGAGTGTTTTGTACATTAGCCAACATGTGCATAGTCGTTCGTTATCTCATCGTTAGCTCTTGATTAGATTTGAGCGCTTTTCTACGATGTCTCGCTTGTAGAGAAATCAGTGGTTCAAGTGAGAGTGAATGAGTGGTCGCGACACCAGGCGATTAGTAAACATCGCCATTTGGTGTTTGCCATTCGAGCTGGTTTCCCTCGTTTTGCCTGGTTTTCTTGTCTGAAGAGTTTCTTGAATAGTTCTACTTACTGCCACTGCCTTTACACTGCAAAAAGCCGATATCTCACTCCAAACATCAAGGCTATTTTCGTTCAACTAAATCACAATGAAATCTTCATTCTCCTCTTCATCATCTGAATCATCGGACTCTGACTCTGACCTTAGCTACCATGCCCCTTCTTTTACCTGTGGTTATAACTTTCCCATCTCCAAATGGGTCTACCGGAAGCTTAAAAAACAGCGGAAAGCTCTTCGGGCAAAATACGGCATTGCCGATGAGGGCTCATCGTCTTCACCAGTGCACCACTTTCCGACATTGAATGACCTGCCGCGAATTAATTACCGAGGCAACACTAGAGAGAAGGACAAATCGAAGCAAGCAAACAAAGACAAACATAAAGTGAAGTCATCAGTACAGCTAAACGCCTGCCTGTGTGCGGTGTCGCCTGACCTGTCAGGCAGTGCTGAGCGACTTAAATGTCGTTCTGCCAGTGAACACCCCATGGAGGGGACGTTGACTGCCCACAGAGGGGGGCGTTCACGGTCACAGCTCTCACTGCCCAGTTCGATGGAGAGGATTGAGGCATGCTGTCATCAAGGCAGCTCGTGCAGGGGTACAGAAGACTACACGATGGACACTTTCAAGTGCTACTGCTGCCCCGGTCGGTGTTTTTGTTTAGAGTAGGGGAATGAGGAGGAGAAAGTTTGCTTGTTGTGTTCCTCTCGACAGCTTTTGCTCTATTCTGCCCCTTCATTTATGTTTCCCCAAACACTACTGCCCCCCCCTTTTGCCGGTCTATGATGGCAGCTTCCTCTTTGTCGCCTCTTATCGGCACTTTCCCTGTTTGCAACGTTGCTAACTTGAGGATTTTCTTTTCTCTCTCTCTCTCTCTATCTCTTTTATTTTCCTCGTTTCCAACTAGGCGATCCGTGTGTCATCTCTTCACAAGCCGAGCTACAGGAGGCCATTCGACTGTATGAGCTTAATAAAGATTCAGAGATTAAGATTCATGGTAGGTGCTACATGCTTGGCAGTACTTATTTGTGTGTGTTTTAATGCTCTGTGTTTTGCAGTGTTTCCCAACGTCCCTCCAATTGCTGGACTTCCATGCCATGGTGAAGATAGTAAGTGTGCACAGTAAATGTTTGCGAATGCTTGTTATAACTAATGTATTCGTTTTTGCAGAATCCATCTACCGTCGTGGCGCTCGGCGATGGCGTAAGATGTACCATGTGAACGGGCACGCATATCAAGCGAAGCGTTTCAATCGCAAAGCCTTCTGCGTCTTCTGCCGTGATCGAATCTGGGGCCTCGGCCGACAGGGCTTCAAGTGCCTCAAGTGCAAACTGATGGTACACAAGAAGTGCCATAAGCTGTATCGAGACGGCTGCACGGGCACCTTTGATGTGGCGAGTGGCGGCAACTCAGTGCACAGTAGTGAGAGCAGTCCACAGGCTGGACATGGCATCCGAACGGCAGCCGGCACCGAGATGAATGGCGCCGATATCACCATCCTCTCAAAGGACGACATCAAACTGAACAACAACAGAGGCCACACGCCGGCCACTCACCGACGGCAGCACCCACCGGTGGCCAGTGGAGGCGGAGTGGGCCACTTTGGCGACGAGGGGAGACACGGCTCGGGCCAAAATGTGGACGCCATCACCGAGGAGAGCAACGGAGCAGTCAGCTCGGCACACCAGTACTCCATTCAGGACTTTGAGCTGCTGCGAGTGATTGGACGTGGCTCATACGCGAAGGTGCTCATGGTGGAGCTGAAACGAACGAAGCGCATTTACGCAATGAAGGTCATCAAGAAGGAGCTGGTCACTGACGACGAGGACATTGACTGGGTGCAGACGGAGAAGCACGTCTTTGAGACTGCCAGCAACTATCCCTTCCTGGTGGGGCTGCATTCCTGCTTTCAGACCAAAAGCCGGTGAGTTTTCTTTTCCACATTTCTTCCTCCTTTTAGTTGCCTTTTCTAAAGAGTGCCTTGTTTTTTCTATCTTCAGACTCTTTTTCGTCATCGAGTTTGTTCGCGGTGGCGACTTGATGTTTCACATGCAACGACAGCGGCGACTTTCGGAGGATAATGCGCGATTTTATGCTGCAGAGATATGTCTAGCTTTGAACTTTTTACACGAACGAGGTAAGTGATTTTTTAGTGCCACTTTAGAACGGTAAAAAGTGTTGGCCCTGGAGGTGTAATCGCTTGAAGGTGTGCTTTGGTGAATGTGTTAAGACTTGATAGTGTGAGAAGAAGTATGTTTGCCAGTAATTGCTCATAGTAGACTGATTGATGGCTTTATTTGCAATGATTGACATTAATGGTATCTGACCGTTTCCTTGCAGGCATCATTTACCGAGATCTGAAATTAGACAACGTTCTACTGGATCATGAAGGTCACGTTAAGCTGACTGATTATGGCATGTGCAAGGTAACATTTTCCTATTGCTTTGGTGGACGGTGCCATTAAAACTTATGCATCTATTTTATCATTCATTCAGGAGGGCATTCGTGAAGGTGACCGTACGGGAACTTTCTGTGGAACTCCCAACTACATTGCCCCTGAGATTCTTCGTGGTGAAGAGTACGGTTTTGAGCCGGACTGGTGGGCACTGGGTGTGCTCCTCTATGAAATGATGGCCGGAAGGTCGCCATTTGACATTGTCTCGCAGACGGACAATCCCGATCAGAACACTGAAGATTACCTGTTTCAAGTGATTCTCGAGAAAACGATTCGCATTCCTCGGTCGATCACCCCGCGAGCCCAATCAGTTCTGAAAGGTTTCCTCAATAAGAATCCAGCCGAACGATTAGGGTGCCACCCAAAGACTGGCTTTTCAGACATTCAATCGCATCAGTTCTTCAAAGCCATCGACTGGGAACTGCTTGAAGCAAAACAAGTCCAGCCACCCTATGTGCCTCCAATGCGCAGCGACCGAGATTTAGAACACTTCGATCCCCAGTTTACGAATGAGCCGGTTCAGCTGACACCTGATGATTTGTAAGAGCTTGTGTGTTTTGCTAACGTTCTCTGACTAACTAAACTTTTCTTTTTTTTTCAGATCCATTATCAACCAAATTGACCAATCTGAGTTTGAAGGCTTCGAGTACGTCAATCCACTGTTGATGTCTTGCGAGGATACCGTCTAAGTCTGGATCTTCATTTCTCTGGGATTATTTTTGTACAAGGTCTACACTCTATGGAACTTTTCTTTTCTGCGTGGTGGCTATTACATTTTTTATCCTGTTGTTTCTATTTTACGTATTTTACTAAACGGCCACATTGTAACACTGTCTTCTATTTATTTTTTCATTTACTATTTATACAACTTTTCAATTTTACAAACAATAAAAATATCCAACAAACTTAAAACCAATATGGTATTTTATAAGGTTGTGTATATAAAAATAAAAATATTTGCGTGCAGGAGTGTAAATGATCACATGGTTTACAAATATTAAATTGTAAAAAAACTTGGTCCCTGTAAGAGTAAAGTAGTGCAAAAGAAACGCTTTTTAAACAGACTTTCCATTGTAATATACGTCCACATTTTCCAATTCTTGAATAGATTTGTAGAACTCTTTGTGGCATTCAGCATAATTGGCAGATTCAATGCAGTAATGGCAGCAAAATATGGGCTCATTGCGGCCTGTTTTCAGATGCATCTCATCCAGCTTGGGAAATGACTGAGACCATGACACTGAAAGTGGAACGTGAGGAGGGTGATAAATCTCCAGCGTAGTCAGCTGATGAAAAATTGGAATGAAATCACGGTTTTCACGTTCATCATCAGGCACCTTTCTTTTAAGTGATTTATTTCCGAGAAATAAAACTCCATAGTCCAAGTTTGCACGATTGTCAATACTCAAGTACTGCAACTTGGGAAAAGTAACATTGACATCCAAAAGCTGAAACAGTTTCTCTAGAGGAAGCATTGTTTTGATCTGTAGATGGGTTAAGGAATCAAAAGTGAGATTTCGAAAAGTTGATGACTCAAAAAAGGACTCTTGGATTGAGGAATAATGGGTGAGGTTACTGGCTACCTCATGAGGCAGCTGGAATGATGGCGTGGATGCTTTCAGTTGGACGTCGGACAGGTTGAAAATTGATAGTTTGGTGAGTTTCTTAAATTGCCCTGACTTCATCTGAGTGAAAGCGCTTTGAAAATCTGCAAGTGGCAATCCAAAGTAAAGCGACTCAAATTTCAGCTTTTTGGGAATATTGAAGTATTGGTCAGCGGAATTGAGATAACTTGAAGGATTATTATTGACAAAGCTACAAATGTTAGCATCTTCGACATAAAGACATTTGATAGCAGTGCATATCTTAGGGGCTTCGGTTAAAATCACTTTCCATTTGTCCAGAGATTCTTCGAAATCAAAATTTCTATTTTCAGTGATATGGATAGTCAAGCTTTGTATTTTGCTTTTCCAAATTGCAAGAGCTTCCAGCAAATCATCACAGTCAAAGCTATTAAAGTGGATGCTGAATGTTGTCACATTTGGATACTTTTTCAGTTGTTCAACCGTGTCATTATCAAAGTTGCTAGCAACGAGTTCGAAATCGAAATCGGAATCAGAATCAATGTTTACTTCAGTTGCTTGTGCAAGTGGACTTTGGGTGACAGTCAAAGAGGTAATCAAGTCATTATCTTTAACTTCCGTCTTCTTTTTTGGCTTTGCCGATCCACGCGTTGCTCTGCCCATTTCGGGTGAAGTGGTTGATCTGATGTGGCTGAAGGCGACAACAAGTGCAAATTGATAAGCTGAAGAGAGAATGAAAACCTGACAGCTTTTGTAAGCAGCATCTGCAGCAGCCGGCAAGAGATGTGTGCTCTTCACAGCCCACCACTGATTGGTAAAGTGGCGCTACGAGCGCTTTTGACTTTTGCTGAAAAGCGAGCGAAGGAAAGTGTGGCGCCTTTGTTCTGTCTCCGTAAATTCGAAGGTCTGCTTTTCTTCGCAGCGATAAAATTTATTGCCTACTGGGGGAGCAGGAGCACTGCTTAGTCTACGTTTCTGAACAAGCGAGGGTAAAAGTGTAAAGGTGGCGCACGGTTTGAAGACTCAAAAGTGCGTCAACAGTTTTCTCAAAAAATCCAGTAAGATTCTTTCTCTATGCTAGTGTTTGCTACGTTTTTATAGCGTAAAGTTTTGCTAGAGATAAAGTAGCGATTGGACGGTTGAAAAATAGTTCATTTATTTTTTAAACCTCCAGTTTTTTGTCGTCAAAAGCGTTGATAACTCTGATCAAAAAGTTTTACCATTTTTTGTTATTCATTTATTACCAGCCGATTTTTTAAACTAATTACCAGCAATTAAGCAATATTTCTCTTTCAGTTCAAAGACTTTGCAAAATATCGTCTGGCACTGTAGCCAAATTCCTGAGTTGTCTATTTTTAGATAACTTTTAAAAAGTGGCAATAGCTTTTCCTAAACGGTAAATTCTGTGTCAAACTAACATTGCTCAGAAAAGGGAAACATTTTGTCATTTAGGAGACAAATCATACTCAACAATGTCTTTTCTACTGATCACCTCTTTGCCTGATGTTTGTCTTTTGCACATCTTTGACCGGTTACCTCTTCGTGACCTCGCCACAATTTCCGAAGTCAGCGATCACTGGGCCACGCTGCAGCAGACAATCTTCACCCGTCGAGGAATACTCACTCTGCTGATTGGAGAACAGCCTTACAATCTAGTCAATAGTTCGTACTTTTCTTTCCCTACCAACTCTTCGATGATTGTCGAACTTAATGGGACATCCAAAGCACCTCTAGAGCTTCCAAGTGTTGATGAAAGTACCGTCAAGAGTTTAGTGGAAAAGTATTCCAACTGTGCTCGTTTAGAGATTTCAGTTAATAACATTGACTCTTCACTATCAAGACACTTGTGTTGTTTGCTGGAAGCATGGTCTGCCACTCTGGTATCTTTAAAACTCTGGATCAGATTCTCCCTCACCGATCGTCTCAGCTTAACTGCCAGAAATATAATTTCCTCTGATCTGTTTCGCATAGTGGCTCTCATCAATAGATTACCTCAACTGACCCACTTGACACTCGACATTCACAACCAATTGACACTCGGAATTGAGTCGGAAGAACTGGAAGATGACAATTTAGATGTGCAGATAGAGTTGCCATGTCTGGCACAGTTGAAGGAATTTTATTTCTACTCTTTGAATGGAGCCGATTCGCTGGTAGACTCACTGCTGCGATACGCTCAATCAAATGAAAAATTAGTAAAAGTTGGTTTGAGAAATTCAATTTACAGCGCCGAGTGTATGGGAAAATATTTGGAAATGAATTCTTCACTGCTAAAAAAGTTCACTCACCTAAATTCACATCAAATTGCCAAGTATTTAAAAAACGCATTCTTTTTGCCTTTTTGTCATTCTAACGCATTCCACTTATCCAGGTACCACCTCGAAGAATTCTCAACTAAATTCTCTTCTTTGATCACTCTTTCGACGACGGTCGCTCAAAAATCAATTCCATTTCTATTTAAATCACTTTCAAAACTGTCAAACCTAGTCGATCTTCGACTTTACATTTACTTTGAAGACCCAAGTCGAAGCAATGAGGGAAAAAGTGCGAATGAGAATACCAATGACACTGACCCTTTGCTGGAGTCTCTGACCACCGTCAAGTCTCTCTCTTTGTACGGCGGCATATCCTCTCACAAGCAGATGCTCATTCTTCAGCCTGGCAACACTTTTCCCAGTCTGAATGAAATACGCGTAGCACTGTCTCTGTACGGCTGTCCAGACTGTGACTACGAGCTGATTGGTGCTGCTTCGCCGGAAAAACGAGAAGAATGCTACCGACAGATGGCTAAGCCTTGGATTCAGCAGTGTCCTATCCTCAAAGAAGCCTACATTTTCAACGTGCAAATACCACTCAGCAATGGACTGACGCAAACCCAAATATACATGATAAATAATAATGATGACCTGTAAAGGTGACGGAACTTTAAATAAAACTCTGAGTTTAATTTGAGTATATATTTCCCTTGCAATAAATCGAAATATATATATAATATATAGTTTTTATGAGAATCAAAAACAGGCAAAATACACTTTGCAATGACAATGGAGTTGGAGAAGGATCATCCAATGAATGAAATGATGTGTTCAGCATGTTCAACAATTGATCTGATAAGGATTCGAGCAATACAGAGTAAGATAGCACTCTAAAGTTTAAAAGCAAAAAACGACTGACTGGAGGATGTAAGGACACAATGAGAGAGAGAAAGAGAGAGAGAGAGAGAGAGAGAAAAGAGGGATGAGAGAGATAATAATGAGATAACGACTGGCTGTTCTTTTTATACAAAGTTCTGGGTGGTTGTAAATCAATAAGACCAAAACTGGGTATGTACAAAAAATAAGAATTCGCATTCCACGAAACAGGTGATTCATGACAAAAGTAAATTAAAAGCAAAAAAATAAAAATTGATCAAAAATAACAAAAAAGAAAAGGAAAGTGTGAATTCTGATGAGGGAAAGAAGGTAGGCCAGCGGGGAGAAGAAGGTGAAGAAGGAAAGAAAGAAGCAGTGGCTCCTTTCTTAATGATGAAGAAGAAATAGAGATGTGTCAATGAGGGAACTGAGATTAAAGATGATGATGTTAAAGATCTATGGTGTGTATGCAGATTTGTAGTGCCGAGAAAGCAGACAGAGCAAACAGAAGACAGGTGTGCGCAAGGGCTGGTGAGAAGAGAGCATTCTCTTTGCTCTGCACTGCCTCCCTAAACGGGCGATCCAGTTGTGAGGAGCATCTTGGCGGCCGATTCAGTGCCATTGGAGCCCGATGGAATTCTCTCTCTGACGCCGTTGAGAACGCTGCCCAGGTGGTGCAGTGGACCGTCGCTGGCGGTGACACGCATCGAACAGGACGTGCCATTCGAGGACTTGGACAGTGTGCTGATGGCCGTCGATATTGCGTTCAGGTACTCCTGGTGAGATGCGTTGTGGTGGCGAGAAGACGGCGATGAGGAGCAGACCGGCGACGGGGAGGAGGCACCCGAGGAGGCAGCAGACGAGGAGGAAGAGGAGGAGGAGGACAGTGCAATGGCTGCTGCAGAGGACGATGCAGCCGCAGTGCCCGAGAGAGAGGCCGACGATGGAGAGAGCTGGTTGGGAGCTACACCATCAGCAGCCACCGAAGACGGCGTCCCAGCAGGAGATATTATGGCCGGTGAAGGGGCAAAAGTGCTGCTCTTGGGACTGCTCACAGAGCCTGCCTGGTTCGGCAAGATGACTGCCTGCCCTTTCCCCTCCGGTGAGATCTCAGCATTGGACTTTGGTATCTCCACGCAGCTCCCTTCCCCTTGCTCCACCTTGATGCTGATGTTGCCAGCTGAGGTCGAGTCATTGGAGTCATCATCAACTACAATTTCCTCTTCAGTGGAGTTCTTTGACTCGGTAGACAGACGGCGTGTGGGCGACATGGGGCGCCCAGAAGCAGCAGAGGAGGCTTCAGTTTTGACGCCAGTGTCCAGCACAAGCAGGTCAATCATTTGAAAAAGAGTGAGAAACAGCTTCGTTTTAAACGTAGACGTCTGCCGGTTGGCCAGTGTAGAGATCTCGTCGTTGCACATCTTATCAATGGAAAACAGTTGCTCCTTGATACTGTGAAGCTTTGTGTCTGCAATAGTAAAAAAACAAAGTTAGTATAAAAGGTAGTGTAATTGGGGGTTAGTAGCAAACTGTACCCGTCATACGGTGCTTCAGCGTCTCCACGTGGCCCTCAATCAGTGACTTGTAGTCCTCTTTGATTGGAGTGAATGTTCCCTTGCTTGGTTGTTCCTTTTTCACTTCGGCATCCATCAGTGTCTGCTTAATGAAAGCCTCGCTGACAATCGAATTCATCTGCGGCAAAGCATTTCCGCTTAAGGCCAAAGTTGAGTATTTCACTTCAGGCTTCACCTCAAAGATCTCCTGCATCTTTGGCACAGAGTTGTTGGTGGGCGTAGTCACAGCTGACTTCTTGGTGCCATAGTTCAGCATGTTCTCCACCGCCAGGGAGTGGTGGGCCTGGCCGCTTGAGGCGTTCTTTGCAAGTGAAGAGAATGGAGAGGAAGCAGTCGTTCCTTTGATAATCGAAGCAGCTTTTGAATCTCCAGCTTTGGTTAGGTGTTCGTAGATCATTGGAAAGTCAGTAGCCGCGCTGTTAAAAACAAAAATGGAAAAAGTTAGTTTGGCAAATCAAGTATGACAAAAGTACAAGCTCTATAAATAATTTTCGATTCTCTCCAATCAGCCGATATATTCTGAAAATGCCTCATCAGTCGGCAGCATTTTTTCCCTTGTTTACTGATGCTAAAAATACTACGATGGCAGTAGTCGATGTTTTGGCTAGACACAGACGACGCAAATATGCAAAGTTATGACAAAGTCGATGTTTACTGTAGTAGTAGGTTGTTCCCTTCAAGAAAAAGATGACGACTAATGCTGATTATGATCAACAAGGGTAAAAAGAAGAAAAGGAGGAAGATTCTATTTTCTGCTAAACGTCATGCAACAGAATGGATGGTAAATAGTAGAGCCAAAAAAACCTAAAAAGTATTTACAAGTATTAGTTTTTAAACTATTTAGCTCATTGGCTTTGAAAGAACTTGAAAGAATAACAAAAGAATCCTTGTCAATTTTTGTTAGCTATGACTTTCAAACTGTTCGAACACTTGTATAAAAATATCTTTTTTTCTCAACAAGTAAAAAATAATTTTGCAAAGGCGCAATAATCTTAGTGACTTCAACGCTTGCACTGATCTTTATCTTGACTGGCAAAAACGACAAATACGGGCGCTCTGTAATTAAGCACAAATTAGCTCAAAACATTTCTAAAATTATATCTTTCTTAGAAAAAATAATTATAATTCAAAGTTTGTTTTTAAAAAGCCTAAAGATAAAATATGCAAAAAAGTTTACTGACAAAAAAGATCAAATTGACAAAGTGCAGACTTGTAACGAGAAAACATCTTCTGCATATTTTTGGCCTTTTTTTGATTTAACTACTTAATTCACTTTACATATTACATTTTTTTCTGTTTAAAATTTGTTCACTTGTAATAATTTTAAAAAATGCAAATATTTATAACAAAATATTGTTGCTTTCTTATTGATATTAAAAATAATGCGACTAATTTAAAATGTCGTTTCTACACTTTTCTATAGCCATAATTTAAGTGGCGCAAATCGGCTTTTTTGCGTTTATAATTTAATCTACTTTCAATTAAATTAAAAGTAGTGCGTTGTTGTCTTTCTACACTATCGCTATGAATAAGTAATTGCAGTGTTAAATAATTGAGAATCACCATTCATTACATTGACAGAGAGACAAGAGGGAGAAAAAGAAGCTTAAGGCTTTTCATTTGGGTTGGGTCAACGTGGCGGAGAGGTTAGAAAAGGAAGAAGAGTTGTCATTAAATGGGAAGACAGCCACAACGACATCTGCTCCTCTACTTCATTCCCCTCTAGCCAACAAAGTCCACTTTGTTCAGCCACTGTATAGTCGTTCACAGTGTACAGTGCTTCGATTGATTGATCGGCAGTTGGCAAATGAAAATGAGAAAAAGTGAAAGAGTCTGAGAGAAGTTTGATTGAATGCCCTTCACAGCGCTGAAGTTCGTTCTGTCTGATCATCTACCACTGTACCCGTACATTGTCTTTTTCTTTTCCCAACTTTGTAGTAGTACTGCCATCGGTCTAGACGTGCAAAGTAGCTGTACGAGTGGACGAACTCAAGCGAAGCGGCGAGAAAAGCGTCACCGTCGATCGGGCAACACGTGTAGAGAAAAATGCAACCAAATAATAAGCATAGAGATCCAGCTAGTCAGTCAGGACAGTTTTGGGTTTTAGTGACTGCAGTGCCTGCAAAAAGGCACTGACAAGTCTTTAGTGATAGACTTTAGCAAAAACTGCAAGTTTGCTTTTTTTTCTGCTCTTCTCAATATCCTTTCCCTCCCTATCAACTTGTAATCAAGCAGAAGCCAGACTAGAAGAACAGCCACTTCAATCAATAGTAATGTAAATAGTGAGCCATTACTTGAGAAAAGAGCACTAAAGGGAAAAAGAAGGAAATGCATCAGAGACAAACAGCAGAACTCCCTAGGTATTGTCTCATTTACCCGCCATGTCGCCATTCGGCACATACAGACACGTGCCACAAATGCATAGTCGGTGAAGCTGCTTTATGAATTTACTAAGAAAGAGTTGGAGAAAAAGAGACACTCTCCATTAAATTACTAGGAGTGCTTTTTGAAGCCCTTCTCCCTAGTGAAGGCATCTGTTCTCCAAAAAACAGCCCATCACAAGTTTTATTTCGAGTTTGATTTTTATTATAAAAACAGTCCCATTTGTAGCTCTTCTCTGTCTTGAAGACATTCCTCCATCACCAGCTCGGCAGCGCATTTGAGCAAACACACGTGTGTGATCGATCAGTAAGCGGATCACCGGTCTGTCCCAGGTTACAAGTGAGGCTCAGTGAAGAGGAAAATGGCTAGGCCACCAAGTTGCAACTAAGGGTGCTGCACAGTTGGTGCTATAAGTTGAGAGAAAGGGAAAGCGGTGGTGTCTGGAAGCAATCAAATGGTAATTATCCAGCAAAACCAGCGTTGCTGTCTGAACAAACAAACGTCTGGTGCTGTCCACTGAGCGGAACAGTGGCCACTACCGTTTCCTTCCGCAACTGCGACTCGCCAAGAGCACCATTTCCGGAGTGCCCACCAAAGTTAGCCTCCTCTCTTTGCTGTTTTGTTAAAACGCAGTTTGGGTGAAAACAAAAAAGAAAAAAAGTAATGCACTGGTCATAGCATCTGAGCCCAAATTCTACCCTAGAGATGTACTTTGGCGTCGAGTGGCACCATCACTGAAAACTACAGTTTACGGCGTCATCAGTTGCTTCAGCCTGCTACTGCCGGCCATTCTAGTCATTCTAGTTCTCTTTATTTCTCAGTATGCAGTACCAAACAGTACTCCACCACACTGCACTTTGTATCCATCCGCTTTTGCTCTCTCTCTCTCTCTCTCTCTCTCTCTCTCTCTCTCTCTCTCTCTCT
>JAALOO010000794.1_pt1 | contig 25969 bp, 11 predicted proteins | sample 7257641 | NCBI WGS metagenome assembly JAALOO01 (sample SAMN14085613, study PRJNA598686) | mite metagenome | biome: ENVO:01001000; feature: ENVO:01001002; material: ENVO:01001226; isolation source: single female mite from University of Michigan culture on fish food culture... ...
CTACTCTTTGCCATTAAAGTCAGTCTGGACTACGTATGCTTGTGTTCACTCTCACCCAACGCTTCTATATTTTAATTTTAATAAAAATTAAATTTTATTTTAAAAAAAATTAATTAAAAAATAAAAGTAAATCTGTTTAAAATTATTTTATGTAATAAGTTTTTGCAAAGCAAATGTCATTATATTTTTTTCAATATTTTTTAATACTTTAGTTTTTTGCAATGACTTTTTGGCAATTTTTAAATGCATAAACTCCATGAATTGTTGCCTAAACAAATGAAACTCTAATAGCTATCCTTGTTTAATTATTTGACAGGATAGAGTGCTGGGTAAAGTGCTGGAAATGATGAACGGTGCACCGAAATGAGACAAAACCATCAAAGAAAAAAAACAGGACAGGACCTGGTTCGATTCATTAAATCAACATTTTTAGTCACAGAAGGCTGATTGCCTGTTTGACAAACTTTGTCAGGAGATATACTATACCTTTTCCTTTTTTCCCACTTTTCTATTTATCGAGCTTTTCACAACATTTTTTGCAGTTTAGTTGAAAGAACGTTTATTGAAAAACAATGCTGTTTAAACTACATAAGCGGTGCTGCCGATCAATGGTGACGGATCGATTAATTAATTAGTTAATTAATTGATATGCACGGCTAATTAATCATATGACAAAGGAGACAAAAACTGATGAGTCAAAGTGGTCTGTCAGGAAAAGCTTCTCCCCACAAGTTTTTTCACTTCAGTGGGTTTGTTGTTTTTATACAATGTTTAGTAAAAGTGGTTGTTTACTTAAAATGTGCCAAAAATAAATTGAAAAACTTTTCATAACAAAGTATTTTATGCTCAAAAATGCATTTTTCGTTTTTCGTTTGTAAACTAAAAATTTTGTTGTAAAACAATAATATTACTTTAATAGAAATTAAAAGGTTGTCATTAACAAAAACCAGTTTTAAAAATAATTGAATTTTAAAGTTGATTGACTGTAGATGCTGTTGTGTTAATTGAAAGCATTTGCAAACTGACTTGTGTTAAGATTAGCAACCAAGTTGAAATCTATCAAAACTTAAGTTAGTGACGTTGCCTCATCAGCTAAAAGTTTTATTTAAAATATAGTTTAAATAACTTAAGTTAGGTGCCAAAATAATACATTCATATTAGTATCTTCTTTTCAGTTTAACCATTTACTTAGGAGTACGCTCAATCATTTTCCATTTCATCATAAATAGAATCGTCGAAGCATGCTTCACTGCTAAGCAGCCTTTTTCCTTTGTGCCCTTTCTTTGCTTCTTATGAGCCAATCTTTAGACGCCCAGGGGAATTGGGACAGTTGTAATCGCGTCTGCAATAAAATGATGAATTCATAATTTGTTTTTCAAAATACCGCACCTTAAAAACAAACTTCAATATCTGAAGCTAGCTTAGTTTTCAACAAAATTCTAAATAACTATCTGTCAAAATGACTTGTATTTCTTTTTAACAAATTTCCAATTTGCTTTTTTTGCAAATTGAACAGTGTCTTTTTTTTAAAAAATGTTTAGTTGTTTTTTACTTTTAATCCACAAAATTATTTTGACTCACTTCAATGACATCTCATGGGAACTAAGTCTTTTGCCGGCAAACTCTGTAAAAAGGGATGAAATTATTGACTTTTGGTTTGCATTTCTTTGTGATGTTTTTTATTGAATTTTGTAAAATATTATTTTTTTGTTTTTGCTGTTTTAAGTTAAAATAATAAGTTAACTACAAAGCGTGTTAAAATAAGTTTTATTTATATAAGTTAAATAATTTAAAAATTTTTTTATCTTAAATATTTTTATTAACTTTGATTATAAATTTCATTAAAAACAAGTTTTTTGCGTTGCTTTACCAACATAAATTTGTTAAATGTTTTTAACAAACTGTTTGTTTTTTAAATTTTAAAAAAACATTAACAACAAATATTTAGTATAAAATTTTATTTATATAAAAAATTTCTAGATAAACGATCTTTGCTATGCAATATCCGTTTTGCTGGCCCATTTAATAAGCTTCCAATTAATTATACATTTATTTGGTTATTGATTTGTTTTTATTTTTTGCATCACTAGTCTTTGTTTCATAGGTCAATGCTAGAAAATAAAAAAATAAAAACAAAACCTTAACAACAGTTTTAATTTGTTGCTACTTTAGCTTTTCATCATTGTTTGAAAAAAAGCTCACAAATGATCAATTTAATAAATCCAGCAAGCAATCACTATTTGACCAAATCAATCGCATCATAACAGCCCAATTGTGCGTAAAAACACGCCTGTTTTTCTAAATAACCATGTGCTGTAGCAATATTTTTAAACTATGTTTAGTTTGTCGTTTTTTGTCGACCATTAACTCGGTTCAATTAATAACTATTTTATTCACTTTTTATGTTGTTCAATAGCAAACAATAATAGTAAAAAATTTTGAAAATATCACAATTAAAAACAAAATTATATCTAAATTAAATAATTTTAATTGCAAAAACTTTTATTTATTAACATTTTACAAAAAAATAAAATTTTGTTAATAAAAAATTGTGAACAACTCATTTAAAAAAACTTAAAAAATAAAAAAATTTCAACAAAAAAATTAAATCAACATTTTTTTAATTTCACTGTTGTGCATTTAAATTTTAAAATAAGTTATTTGAATATTTGCATAGATTTTAAATAAACCTAAACTTAAATATATTTTTTTATTTTACATTTTTTGCTTGATTACACTTTTCAATTACTGGTAATGCAAATTTTGATTAAACTTGAATTTACAACAACATATTTTACCACAAATACTCACATGCTAAGTCACAAAATACCAAAATGGTGCCAATTTGTACGTGTGTGTAAACATGCATTTATTTTCAAGTTGATTTTCTATGCCACTTAAAATTAAAAAGCTCAACAGGGCAAAAAATAATAAAAATTGTAGATGTTTAATTAAAATTACACTATTGCTTATAAGTGAGTTAATGCATAATGACTAAAAGTTTGCATTTTCAATACTACTTTATTTAAATAATTTTTATGTTTATTACAAAAATCTTTCACTATTGATTAGGCGTGTATATCAAACTGGCATGTAAACTTTTTTGCTTAAAAATGCACGTTTTTTATGCACAGTATTTTGGTTCATTTTGTCATTTACTTTGCAACCTAAATCAACATCGCAAAAACGCATCTATCGTTTTTGAGTTGCTTTGCGGCAAGTGGCCACCACTTGTGCCTTCAAAAGAGCACTTAGTGCTAATGCATTTCTAAAAGATCTTAGTCTTGAAAAAAAGTATAAACATGCAAGTAAGTGCAGCATTACAAAAAATGCAAACTTTTTATTTCCCTTTCGTTGTCTCTGCTGTTTTTACTCGTTTGCTGTGTTACCGTTCTGACTACGGCTAACTAACTTTAACTAAAACCTTCAGGGACGCAAACATATATTCCAAATGCCGATGAGAACAGATGTGAATTTGAGTGTCCCATTCTCTCTATCTTCCCCTCTGTGTGACGGTGTTCCCAGTGTTTGCAATGTCTGGTTCAGAAGACAAACAGCATCCGTACGGATGCGATTGCAAATACATAACATAACTAAGAAAAAATGAAGAAAGGAACGAAAGCATAGACGACGACGCTAACTACTGGATTCTTGCAATGTGCCTTCTTCTTATTATTTTTTTCTGAAACGAGGACCATCAGGAAAACTCTCCTGAGTCACAAACGGCATCGGCTTTAATTTAATGAACGATAGAACGAAAAAAATAGATGAGACTGAAAGAAGATGAAGTAGAATAAAGAGGCTGGATGGCATCAGCAAATAATAATAAATTATTAATCAAGACAAGAGATGAATATGTTTGATAGCAAAATGAGTGCACAGTGTACGTCAGTGCTTCAGTCAGTAGTCCGTCTTCTAGAAGTTATTTGGAAAAAACATAGCTCTGAAATGATGGCTTGAAACGGAAGGCAAATGGAAAAAAAGGACACACCGGTGAAAATGTGCTTGCACCTTAAGTTAAAACTAAAAAGCGTCTAAGTGAGTGTCACAGTAGCGGCAAATTGCTTTGAAGATACGTTGCACTACTTAACTTTTCGAGTCCAGTCAGTCCGTATTGAGTTTTCTCATTTTAATTCACTTGACAGTATTTTGCTTTTTTGATTTGGTTTCTAAATTTTTTACTTTTTTAATTCTAGCACTGGTCTTTACTGAACCATTGCATAATTCAACAGTGTCCAAATAAAAAACTAAAATCCTAAACGCAACATATTACTCTGCATATGTCTATCTTGTTTTAACAAACTTAGTTTTGTTTTTATCAAAAATTACTTTTTTGAAAGTCTAACATTCTGTTTTTTATAAAAATTTTTTGCAATAAAAAAGGTTGCTGTTTAAAATTTGTTGTATACGAAACATTTTAAGTTATTTACAACAAAAATTTTAAAACAATTTCAATTTTGTTTTAAAAATTTTAATTTTGATATATAATAGCGTTTTTGTTACAATGTAAGTGTATTTTAAAATGTTTTTAAATTTTGTTTTACTATTTGCTAAAATAACATACTATATTTTAATAAACTTTTTTGTGGTTTAATAAAAAGCTTTTGTTCATAGTAAAAAATCAATTTGACTTAAAATAAACATTTGCCAAAGGGTTCAACTGCGTTTTTGTAGCAATCACTCAATAAATTTCGACCACTTGACAATGTTGTGTTTTAGTTTAAAGTTTATGCTTTTGTAAAGCTACTTTATTATTTTAATAAGCGACGACTGACAAGTGCTTTTGTGTGTTAAGAGAAAAATTGAATACCAAAGTTGCATCAAATAACAATCATCAGTTTTAAAAAATGCAAAAATAATCTGCTTATAAATGTTGACTTGTAGTATTTTAAAGTTTGTATAAAAATGCGTAAGTTTTAATTAATTAGAGAAGCGGTTTGGTAACGCGGCGCGCAGAAAGATTTACAAGCATGACGTAGTCCAGACTGACTTTTAATGGTAGAGGGAGCAGCTTATAAAGCATTTACAAAGGTTTCGAACTTCGCGTGAGCAAAGCCACGTCAACAGCGGCCTGGTGGCCGCTACTTTAGCAATACAGTTAAACATGTTTTACATAATTACAAAATAAAAAATGAAATTTTTCTATTTCACTATCGACTAAATATTATACCCCAAACCAATTCATCCAGTTCCGTTAGTCAGCCCCCAATCTTTGTAGTGTTCATCTCTGAAAATGTGCAGATAGCATCCATTTGCAAAACCGTCGACTAGCTACTAGGCCGTCTCTATTGTTGTCTGCTCTTTTCGTCAAGCGATTTAGCCGGAAGTCGGAAATGGCGCCACTTTTGAGCGAAACAGCAGTGCCACGCGATATGCGCCAGTTTCTATTGAATGTACACAGTGTCGGTTACTAAACTTCTTTTTCGTCTTTTTCATCCATCCATTCATTCATCTCATTTTTTGCAATGATTGGCAGCATAACTGCTGCAGAAAAAAAAGAAAGAAAAACGCAAAGCCAGCCAACCAACCAACATGGCCAACTATCAGGCAATTTGTGCTGCTGTCTGCATGTTATTACGCAAATATGTGCTCTACTAAAAACTGACTGCCTCGGCTGAAATGGACTAGGCGGCGATGATGATGAGGTGCTGTAAAGCAAAGAAAAAGAAAACGGAAGAAATGGCACCAACTGCTGAAGAGAAGTGCTTCACGCCGTCTGCAATTGCATCTCGTTCACGTTCTCGTTATTCCAAGTTTTTTGGTCAGTCAATGAGTTTTGGCCACTCTGCTCTGGTTGCACTCATCTTTTGATGGTCAATCACTGAAATGGCGCCTGTCTGTCTATCGTTTTCACTCTCATTTTCTATTTACGTCTCCAATTGGCAACGTGTGTATAATTTCGCTCACTATCAGTGCCAATAACTGCCAAAAGTTATGAGCATAAAAGTGTGTTTGAATGTGTGTGTGTGAGGGTTTGTGTGTTTGTCGTTATTGACTTGTTTCCCCAATTTTGGCAGCCATTTTGCCAGCCATGCATTATGTGTTTGATGTATGCATGTACAACTACTAAGGCAATGCTACGCTCAGTGCAAAACGTTGTTGTGGTGGTGGAGTGTGTGCTAATGCTAATAAGGAAATGGGTAATGATGACAGTTGATCAGATGGTCAACTGAGGACAGTGGCGTCCAGTGGAATGACAGTGAAGGAATGAATCTGGCAAATAGTTTCATTAACCACATCAGTGCACACACACACACTTACACACTCACATCAGTTGACAATAAATGAAGAGCATATTGGCCACAAACGAACAAGAGGGTCGTCACCAGTCACCAATGAGCTTGTTGACTTTTTCTCTCTCTCTCTTTCTCTCTCTCTCTCTCTTTCTCTTTCACTTTTCTCAAGTCAACAACTCTAAATGAGAAGAAAAGAAAGAAAAATTGAAACGTATCATTCTCTCTTTTTCATACTTTTTCTCTTTACATTGTGGCAATCACCAGTGGCGTCTTTAATTGAACTGTCTTAGTTGCCACCGAAATCACTCTGGGGAGCATTTTTCTTTCTCATACACATACACACTTTCCATTTGAAGATTAGCAGCCCGCTGTAGACAGCGGCGTTTAGTGGCCGACAACAATGCTGTTGCCTAAGTCTGCCAAATATGCACTGCACTGCACTGCACTAGTATTTAGATGCGGATTTTTGTTTTTCATTCTCGATTTTGTTTTTTACTTTTTTCCAATTGCCCCTCGTGTCAGCTATCGAAATTTGATTAAAATTTAGCAGAACTACAAATTGGCCGCCTATTGAATTTGAAACTAACAAAAAGGCGGCAATAGTCTGCTTGACCACTGCTCTTTTGTTCGCCCATTGAGGGCTTTCATTCTTTCTTTCTTTTTTCATTTTATTCCACTACCACCAGTTCTACCACCAGCTCCAGTTAGCCAATCTTTATGTTGCAAATTCCATTATTCTCAAATGTCGTTAGTTTTTTTTCAAACAACAAAGAATATTCGCATTGTGAGTATGAGTGTGTGTGTGCTTGAGACGCTGCAAGTTTGCAGTTGCAGTGTTTGTGTGGTGCACCAGTGTTCAGTGGTGATGGCCAGTTTTGAAAGAAAGCTTTGAAAGAATAAAAAAGAACTTTTTACTTCCTTGTGATGTTATTATTGCAATTTACTATTATTGCCCAACGGACGGCTATTTACAAACTTAATATATGGCCAGTGCAGACAGGACAGGACCGTCAACTGAGCTCTACCGGGCTCGTCTTTTTGTTACTCTGTTGATAGTGCTACCACCACCACCAGCACCAAAATGCATAATGTGTCTCAAGGCAAGGAAAACATGAGTGAAAGTGAGGAAGAGAGAGAGAGAAAAAGAAAAGGAAAGATGAAGTGCTACAAAAAAATGTATAAATTTTTTTTGCCACTGCATATTCAATGCAAACGATGATGTCCAGTGGTCACCTAATGGACGGCAAATTGATGGCCAGAGGATATGATGCCGAGAAACTGATAATAATAAAAAAACGTGTAAATCCATGTGAATGAGTAAAGTAATTTTTCATTTATAATCTTTGTGTTATGGTGGCGCTCTGAGGGATACCTGAATTATCACTACTTTTCTTGTTTATAGAGTTTTTTTGCCTGAAAGGAAAGTTAATATTATTTTCATGCATTTTCACTATGATGTGTCGTTAATATTTTTCATCATTTTTAATTTATTAATAAAATTGCATAAAATAATACAAACTTTTAACAGTTGTGATAACCACAGTTTCTCTTCTTTTTGTTTGCGCAAATTTTTAATTAAAACTGCTTTTTTAAAAAGAAAAGTAAATCATTTAAATTTAAATTTAAATTATTTGGTCGCTGTTGCCAATGTGTGCAAAGGAATGCCGATGCGCTGAGCACTATTTGCATTATTCATGGACCATCAGCATTGAGGGCTACACTATCCATTGGATGACCAGTGACTGGGAAGAGGGCGATAAGCCGGCGAACGGCATTGTCCGTTCGCTTACAGCATCACCCGGACGCGTGCTTCAGACTTGTCCTTCTTTTTCCCTCTCATTTGCACTGTGTGTGTGTACTATGCCTTGACCAGACCACTGGCAAAAGTGAGCACTTGCAAATGAACACAAATTGAGCAAATTGCGTTTTACATGATGCACGCGTGCCCGATCTTTTGCTGGCACTGTTGACTGCTTCTGAGTGTGTCTGTCTGGGTTTGTGTGTGCTCTGACAACAGACAGATGCAGCAGAAGCAGCAGCAGCTTAAACCAATTTCCAATGAACACCAAAAAACGACGTGTCTGCACTGTGTCTGTGTCTTTTTGTCGATGGTCGTTGATCTGGTCAATGTTTATCAGAAGAAGGGCGTTTGTCAATGATCAGTGTTAGTGCCACCACCACCACTATTGGAAGCATACGTCCACATCTTTTTTTACCAAAAAAACTGAAAGCAATCGGAGAAGCCTAAAATGTCTAACTTAGGTAGGCCACAGTCAATTTACATCAATTGAAAAAAACTGAGTTTTACTCAGATGATCTTTTGTGTTGCGTAAAACGGATAAAAAAAGTGAAAAAGAATAAAGTTAAACTTTAACAAATGAAGAAATTTGAGAAATGCTCAATTGTGTGTGTGTGTGTGTCTGTTAGCACAGCATCCACACTGTACACAACACAAGTGGTAACCTTGCACTTGTAAACGGAGTGTTTTTATTTAAAGTGCTTAGGGAAGTTGGCCAGATGGAAGCTTCATGACAAGGTTTTTGGTGTGCTTAGGCAGCTTTGCAGGAACCACTTCAATAGTACCGAGACTTTTATTATCCAAAAGACAGCACACAGTGGCTGGTGTATCCGGAATTAAATTGACCGTTTGTCGACGGGACATTCATTGCAGATTGTTTCTCTACAACCAAAAACTTTTTTACTGAAAAAAGTTTAAAAATTTTAAACTTGCTGACAAAAAAAGTAAAAGATGGAAAAACGGAAATTGCACTACCATCAGTACTATGGTTGAACTCATCTATTGCAATCAGATAGAAATGAACACTGTGCAACTACTGACTGCAAAAAAAACATGACAAAATACCAGCGCAAATGAACAACACACTAACAAAGTAAAAGATCAAATTCAATAGACAAAAAAATGAAAAAAACTAATAGTCAGATACTAGCTGAAAACAAAGTTAGTTCAATAGTGTGCCCCAGCCTTATTTATTGTTTCTCAATGGTTAGAATGTAGACACTTTTTACTTAAGATTTGCTGTTCATTTTTTTGCCTGTTGTTTTGTCAGAGTTTTAAAATTAAGTTTAGACAACTGGTGACTGAAAGCTAGCTAGCTTTGACTTGGCCCCTGAAGAACGGGCTGAACAGGGCGACTTTGCGCCTTCTTACTTTACTTTGGCTGTTGTTGGTGATGTTGCTGCAGTGATAATCCAATCAAATCGCCAACTGCTGGCTGACTAATACTGACAAGCTACCGAAACTAACAAGCAAGGGATGTAGTTGAACTACTGTTTCTGCTGCTGCTGTTTCAGGCTGTTTCCATTGCTGCTAAATTTTTGCTATTGCCAATGTTGTCGCGACAGTGTAAAACTTTGCTCTAAAAATCCACAACAACAGCAGCGGCAGCACACACACACAGCGAGGCAAATAAACACACACACACACACACACACAATGCGAAATGCGTGCAAATGGATCAGGCGTCGGGTTCTGCTGTCCGAGATGGACAACATCATTCAGGATTTTGCTCTTCAGCCCCCAATTCCTCTCTCTCTCTCCCTCTCGTGTGTCTCCTCTTTTCGGGAGCCTCTCAAAGCGGCGTGTTGCGTGCCCAGTCCATCTGGACAGGGCAACAACAGCATCAGCATCAACATCAGCAACATCATCCTCGGCAGGAGCCCCTCTTCCTTGTTCCCTTCTCTTTAATGTTCTGGATGCCTATTGGACACATCACAGTAACAAACGCATTGCCGTCTGATGCTTTTCCCCTTTTTCCCCCTTTCCCTCTTTCCCCCTCCCTCCATTCTGGCCATCTACTTCTCTTATTCTCATTATTCAATTTGCAATCTCTAGCCACTTTTTTTTCATTTCAACTTTCCCCTTCTTTCTTTTAACTCCTGCCACTTCGTCGTTGTTGTCGTTGTCGCCGTCGTTGAGCACAATGTTTCTTTTTGCAAATTGAATTCAATTGTCGCACTGCGTGTTTGAGTTGAGCTCTCTTTTATTGGGTATAGCAGAAAGGAAAGGCATTTTTAAGAGTCCAGTTGCCGGACAACTTGAAAAAATTTTCTGTTTCATGCTAGCTTTTAAGCTCCCAGTCAACGAAGTTTGCAGGAAAAAAGCTTCAAGAATGCGTATTTTTTTGTTCTACAACAAAACAAGCGCACAATCAGCAAAAATATAAACTGACCATTCATTTAAAGTTAAAATGTGTTAGAGTTATAGTTTGGGTGCAAACAGATTAACTTTTTTGAATAAATATACCAAAATTAACTTTTTATTTTTTAAATTAACTTAATGACAACATTTTTACATGAAACAGTGCAATTAATATTTTATTGAAAATATTTAAAAAGGACTACCTTATCTTGTTAAAGTTTACATTTTGTTTTACATAGCTAAATATTGAACGTGTTTATTTCGCTAGCCACCGTGTAATAACTACACTACAAAAAATGCTAAACAAACAAAGAGTATTTAAATTGCAACAAAAGCAACATCAGCAACAGCACAGTAATTAAAGCCTTTATTTACATATCCGATTAAACGATCTCTTTCTCTCTCTCTTTTTTAAAAATTAAAAATTATTTAATTTAGCGACAAATGGCTTAGGGGAAAAGCAGAAAAGGACAAATTGTTTGCTGTTGCAGTACGCTTCGACGCCTTTTCCCATTTGCCATCCTCTCTTTCTCTCTCGTTTTCTCTCTTTTTCTTTGCTTTTTGTTTTGGCGCGCCGAAATTCAAATGGGCCCCCTACTGGAGCGGCGTGTGCGCCGCTGTTAGGTGTTCCACTACCCAACACCGCAGGGCAGTCATTCACAGTGCCCAGTACTGCTACTACGTCTGCCCAAAACAAGGGGTACCGTTAGCAGAAGTGGCACATGTTTGCCCGTTGGCTCATAAGAGCGACAACACTGATGGCACTTCACTTCATTGCCGAACTGTCATTCGTCGGCGGTGGAACGGTACATTTTGGCTGCCTGTGTCCACACTGTCCTGTTCAACACTTAGTTGATTTTCAAACATTGCACTTAAAAATTCCCGTACAACTTTTTGATGAAACTAATCTATGTCAATAACAATGGCGCAAGTTATTTTTTACTTGTTAAAGGTACTTTGAATCGATGAGTTTTTTGTACAATCATTTTAAAACTTTTTAAACCCATTCGTTTTTATTAAAATTTAACAAACACTGAAGTGCAACAACAAAGTTTATTAATTTCAACTTAAGTAACAACCTGAAACGTTTGATTGTGTTTAACTTGCAGTAACTCAAAGTAACTTGACAAGATAAATTAACATGTTTGGCACTTCAGGTAAGTTCACTTTGACTAGTTTTTGTAAAACCTGTTGATAACATGTTATTGCTACATATTTAGTCATAAAAATAACTAACTGGCATAAACTAAAATAAAATACATTTTTTACTTAATAACTACCGTAGCAACTTTTTTTAATTTTTTAAACAATCAAGCTTAAATGTAAAAAGTAAAAAGTAGAAACTGCAATACAAAATTCTTATTGATTTGCAGCTAACCAAAATAAATTTAACAAAAATTACAGTTACAATTTTAAACCGAATGCTCTAAAAGCTATTCATAGTTTAATTAAAATTAGTATTCGAATATTTCATTTTATTTTATTTAACGTGTTTTAAAATACTTTTAAAATACATAATATTAAATAATAAAAATAAATGACTGACAAAACTAATAACAAAAAAGCAATAATTGAACAAACAAAAACCATATTGTTGTTTCGATTGCTTTAGAAACTCTAAATTAAATTTTACTGTTACTTCTTTTTCCAGTGGTCAGTCAACCGTTTGTTTAAATTCAATTGCTTTTTAAAATCTAGTTTTTAAAAATATTTCATAATATTTTAGATTTGTCCAGTCAAATCATCATAATCATTGGCATGCTTGAGTCCATAGATCAAGCCATTGATAGTTTGCAGACACTGCTGTAGAGACTGGGGAATGAGTTGGCTAGCTATAATGCGAATTGCAAACCGATAATAGGAAATATCCACATGGGGGATTAAACACAAAATATTACTGGCTAGATGGTTTTCATTAATACAGTCATTGAATCAGATTGCCAAATACATATTCCTCTCTGATTATAAAAATACTTGTTAAATAACTTTATTATTTTGTTTTTGATACAGTTAAAAAAATCATTTAATTTTTTAAAATTGTTTAACAATCCAACTAGTAAAAGTTTAATGTGTTGACAAAAACAAAATTTTAAGTTGACTCACCGATTTATTACAAAAAAATTGCATTTGTCAATATATTTCAAGTGTGTCTAAACACATTAGGACATACAAAGAAATTTTAGTTTAATATTAGCTGATATTTGTCGGTTCATTGGCTAGCGTGCCTAGCAGCATTTTTCCCAAAAGTTAAAACGCCTAAATCTTGATAAATGATTCTGTCGTTTGTTTAACCACGAGGTAATAGAGAAGGGGGAATAGTTAAAATTGAAAAAAACTTAAATCAAATGTGTTAAGCTTTTGTCATACACTTTCTGACCATTTGTGTCACCATTAATATTTAAAACCTTTAATATTCAAACACATTTTATTATTTAGTTAATTTATTGCAGTTGAAAAATTGTTATTAAAACGTTCAAAAATTATAAAAAAATATATCAGTAAAAATTATCATGATATTACCATTTACAATTCATTAAAACTGCTGAGTTTGTTAAAACTAAATAATTTTACACAAAATAACATTGATTGAATTTGATACTTACCGTTTCAAACATGCATTTTTTATTAAAATAAATGGAGTTTGCCACTTTCGATACTCTAATCAATCAAGTTAGTTTGAAAATGTAGTCAAATTAAGTAAGTCAAACACAGGAATTTTACTGACTACTGAAACACTTATTTTTTTGTTTATCGTTTTTACTAGTTTAAGTGTCTATTGATGGTTTATGATTGATTGATTGCTCACCACTTTTTTAGTCGGCAGATCAGCTCAAAATGTTATTTAGTTTTTCACTGCGTAAAAAATTAAAGGTTTTTTTATTAGAAAAATAAAACGGTAATTGAACTAATAATTAACTAACATAACTAACATAATTAACTAGTCAATTTTGTTTAATTTTTAAAATAGTTGGCACTGCAACAAAATATTTTGTTCGTAAAAACAAGTTTTTTATTTGAAACAAATATACAATTACAATTTTGTCACCTGTACTGTGTTAATTTGCAAATCCTCTTGTCTATTTTTTTGTTGTTTAAGTATTCATTTGGAAAAGTAATTAAATTTGTTTCAACATTTTCTTTGTAATTTAATGATTTGCTATTGCATAATTAGCTGACATTGTCAGCCACAAAGTTGAAGTGTGTCGTAAACACACACCTACGTTAACATTCACACTAGGTCTTAAAGGAGTTGAGCAGTCAGTCGTGTAGCTGAGTATGTAGTTAATTGAATTAAATTAATTGTGGTTCAGTAGTCAATTGGTTTGGTTTTGAAGAAACTAACATTTTTTTGTGTTCACATTGTACTAAATTAATGCAATTTAAAAAATAAAAACTCGTCAATTAGGGCGTTTCTAAAACATACACATTTAGGGTGCAAATCAGTGCTGCCGTGTCAAAGAGTCAAGAGCAAGGAGACAAACTTGTGAACCACACTATTAATGAAGGGGCATTTCCTCTGTGATTGAAAACCAGGCTGTTCAGTTTCGATGAACATAACGGACAGCTTGTGCAGGGCAGTGGCAAGTGCAGATTCAAAAAAGGCGCCATGGCGCCCAACAGACAGGCACGTTGTGTCTTGTCACCTCCGAACTGTCTCGTGACAAAGCCAACTACTGCCCAACCATTTATAATTTTGATTGCACCACAGTAGCCTCAATCCATTAGACTAATTATAATTCAATTACTGTAGTCGTCGCTGACTACTAACTGAAAAACTTTAGTTTAATTTAGCGTTTTTGCTGTTTTTGTCACATCAAAAGGACAGCACAGATTTTGATGTTATTTTAAATACAGTTTAATCAGTATTTTTAATTTTTTAATCTTTCAGTTTTTGCAAACTAAGTTTAAATTTTTTTTGTTTATTATTAAAGTTTAAAACAAGATAGTTATTTGGTTTTTACATTTAAAAATATAACAAAAAGTTTAAAGTAGACAATAAACACAATGTTGATTTTTCAATAAAAAACACAAATAAAAAGTTGTAAAATTCATTTAAACTAGAATAAAAAGTCAAATGCTATAAAATATTTTTTAAAATTGAATTAATAATGTTGTATGTATTGGATAATAAACTTTTTTATATGTTGCTATGTCAACTGTAATAATTGAAAGTTATGTACTATCAACTTAAACTTACAAATAAATGAAAATTCTTTTGCTGTCAAATTTTAAATTTATTTGTTAAATAATTTTTTGACAATAAAAGAGTGACAAAGTTTGCACTCGACAAAAAATTGCCACTAGTCGACTTGTCAATTTGTCAATAAGATTTTTTTGAAACTCAAATGTTTATGATTTGTAAAAAAAATTGGATACGAGTAGGCTTTATTGATGATTTATGTTAGTGTTTGTTACTATGGTCAAGTCAATAGGCATTCATAGCAATCCACAAAACTTGTTTTTATTGATGTGATTCAATTTTTTAACAAATTGTGTAAACTTTTTAACAATAAAAGTTTGATAAAAAATCAAAAAATGTATTAAATTTTTAAAATTTGTTTATAATGTTATTGTTTAAACACATAATTTTTAAACAAAAAATAAAATATTGTTTATTTTTTATCAAATAGTATACAAGTATTTTTACAATAAACAAGCTTATGCTAAAATTTAATTTTTGCAATATTTGTTTATTTTAATATTTATAAAGTCTGTTGACCGTTTAACTGACATAAACCAGAAAACAGATTTGGTATCAAAACCCAAAAAAATTTTTGCAACATTTGGCTCTGACATTGTAAAAAACATTTTTATAAAAAAAAGTAAAAATAAACATTTAAAAAATTTTAAGTTGTTGAGTTTTGGCTGAACGCCATATATTTTACAAAATTAAAATGGCTAACAAAAACAATATTTTTTGTTTTACGTTTTTTTGAAAAATTTTTGTTTATATGTCAGACAAACAACTAAACAAAATAAATTAAGTGTAAAACAACGCTATTAGTGCAACCATTCAAAATCTGTTTTTTGTCTTTTGTCGTTTGTCGTCTGTTTTGTGTCTACTGTTAGTGCTACTGAACAACCATTGACCGGCTTTTTCAATGTAAGTCGGCTTTCTGTCAGTCACTTAGTAATTTTTTGCCATGTTTTTATTGTTTTTTCTTTACTGCATCATTTTCAATTAGACAGCATAAAATTTTACTAACAGTTGACGCTAGTAGTTGCCGCTATTTTAGTAAACTAAATTAGCCAGTTTTTAAACTAAACAACAAATGACATTTTATTTAGAGTTTTTTGGAGTTAGTGTTTTTTACAAACTGCATAAAAAATTAAAATACATTACTATTTACAAACATATTTCAAATTTCACTAAAAAGTAAATTCATTAAAATAGGGTAGTATACAAAAATAATTTTTATATTATTACAAAAATAATTTTTATATTATTACAAAAATTTTAAGTTTTGCACAAAAATTATTCATATGAGACGTGATGGTTGTTTGCATAAAAAATTACAATTAACGCAATTTTTCACTATTTTATAGATAAAAATAACTTGAAATTAATGATTTGTCCAGTGAATTATCATAAAAGTAGTTTAAACAATACAAAAAAAATTTTGCAAAAAAAAGTTAAAATCAAAATGTGAAGCAAAAGTCGTTACTGAAGCTAAAAACAGTTCAACCGTTTAAATGTTTAGCGTCAGCAGTTATCGATTTACTGGCCAATTGGCTCAAACTTTACATGCATTGTCAAACAGTAAAAATTACAAGAATGAGTGGGTGAGTGGAAAGGGAAACAAAGTAGGGTAGAGTAAAGATCAACCTCCTTCAAGTTGCCTTTTACTGGAATGCATCGATTACTGCTCAATATCAGCGGTCGTGTTCAATGGGTTTGCTAACATACTTTCCTTTTTAAGTTTGTTTCTATTGTTTTCTTTTGTTCAAATTCTCAAACCACACTAGAAATGGTTCACAAAAATTGAGTTTCACTTAAATTTATAAAGTTTTTTTGTCTACAAAAGAATAAAAACTTTATGTTTTTAAAACATACATTAAAAAATAGTTTAAACAACACAGCTGTTCATCCGTTTAGCCCAGTTTACCCATGAATTTATTTTAATTTTTTTATTATTTTTACATTTTTTATGGATAAAATTTGATTGTTTTTAGATTTTTACCATTAATTTGCACAAGTGAAATGTTGAGTCATCAACAAATTTCATAGTTTAGCATTTTTAAATGTGTGTTAAATGTATTTCTACACAAATTGAAAAATAATCAATCTTTTTATTGCATTTTTGCACATTTATCAAGGTCAAAAACAAAATAGAAACTAGACAAAACTAGAATTTAGAGTGGCCAGTTGACCAGTCATAACAAGATTAATGGTGATTTACCAGCCAAATGATCAATATAACCATACAAAAATAACTGCAAATACTTTTGGTCTACTATTTGTTTAGTGATTAAATGTAATAAACGCTATTAAGTTCATTTAAAATATTTTACTTTTTTGCATGAAAATTTTATTTAGCATTTAGACTCAAGTTTGCTTGACCATTTGATTTGCATAATTATCAATTTTTTTGCTTCAGTTTAGACTATTTTGAACATCCAAACTTGACAAATACATGCTTTGCAGTTTTAACTTTATGAGCTTACATTGTTTTGCATTTTTTTGAGCAGCATTAAAAGTCATGCCAATATATGAAAAGAACCAAAACTTATTTTTATCATGTGAACATCACGCTCTTATACCTAAACAGGCAACAACAGTAACAGCAGCAACAACAATTGCAAGCAGACTAGCTTAGAGAGGCCAGACCCTGAAGGCTTTAACAGCCTTCATCAACAGGCCTCAAAAGTGAAAGCTAATCCTCTTTGGTCCCTCTTTGGCCCTCTTCTCTTCTCAACTGGCCCACATCTGTGCGCATCTGTGTTTCCTGCTGCTGCTGTTGCTGTCGTCAACTGCCCCATCTTGTTTGCCATTGAAAGTGCAGACAGTCATCAGAAAGGAGAGAGGGACATTGTGCTTAGCCAGTGCTCAGAGGTGTTCACTTGCCCTCTGTTCACAAGCTCATTTCCTATTCCACTTGACTAAAACAAAGTTTTTTTCTGAACGAGAAGGCACAAACACGGTATCTGGCTCAGTCAGTTTGTGTGTGTGTGTGTGTGTCTTAACCAAAAGTGGGCACGTGTTGTGTGTTGCTTTCAAAGCCAGACAGACATGTACTCAAATTACTAACGCAGTATTATCAAAACTACTTTTTTCTGTTCTTTCCTTTTCACTTTCAACTATTGTGTGCCGTACCACCCTAGACCTTATTACACAGGCCAAGTGACATTGACAACACAACAGCAGCAGCATCAGCAAGCCATAAAGTGAAATGGCAAATAATTGTCTCCCGCATGCACGAGTTTATTTGACTCAGCTCCGGACTGAAAAGTTGATAAAAAGCAAATTTTTAAACTTTACAGTTTTTCTGTCAACTGCAGAGAAAGAGATTGCTGCTAGTAGTACCCTGTCAGTGACTCTAATCCGAGAGTTGTCATTTCCCGTGTTTTCCTTCCTTATCAAATTGAAATCTTTTCTCGCGCTTGAAGGAAAAAAGAAAAACCGAAAGCTACCATTTTTTATTCAAAATCAGTTTTGTACGCTGACAGAAGAAGACTGTGTTTGGCTGTGTTGTCAAACAGAGCCAAACAAACATGCAAACATACGTTCCTTGCTTGATTGTTATCACCGGTAACAAAAAACTCTGTTATTTGCTGAAAGTTCATTTTCTCTATTCGTCTGTTCTACTGGCCACTACTACTGGCTCGATTAGCACTAGTGTTCTTATCTTGATCAGATTAGCCGAACAACCAACGACAACGGCATTCATGCATGGCTAAACTGAGCTGTCATTAGGTTTTGAAACACGTAACTCAGCAAAACAGCAGCAACTTTCAGGAACACGAGTCATTGAACGAGTTACCAGCTTTCAACCAAGTTCTGTAGTAATAGCAGTATAAAATTATTCTGATAGGACAATGCACTAAAATTGCCCAATGTTTTTAATTTCTTTATATTATTCAACTGGTTGCCAGCTGTTATCAAAGCAAAGCAAACTAAAAAGACTGCAAATTGAGCTAATTTCTATGCAGTCCTGCATTCTGGAGAGTTCTACCGTTGTTGTAACGTGATCAATAAATTGTGCTCTCTGTAGTGGACGGATTCAAGAAAAAAAAACTGTCAAATAACAAGCACTGACTTGATTGTGTCCGGTGTGTACTGCCACGACCAATTAGTGCAAGTAGAGAGCAGAATAGTTTTGAAGCAGCAGCAGCAGCTCTAAAACCCTCCTCGATAGTCTGCCTAAACAAAAGGGCACCATTGTCGTCGACACACACACGCACACTAAAATGGACAAAACGATTATCAAATGAAACAGGAGCCCGGACACAATAGCCGCCTTAAACAGCCTTCTTCTCTTCTCTTCTCTTGGTGGCCATTGTGTGTTCTTTGGCCCCGCCAGCCACTTTGTGTGTGCAAGTCAATGCGAACCAATAAATTGGGCCAATTAAAATTGTTGTTTCACAATGCTATTTTCCAGGGGGGGGGGGGGGGTAAGAGACCAAGTTGCCAATCAGCAGCTACTGCTGCTGCTGCTGCCACATTTTTGGCTTCTGTTGCTCCTGCTGCTAATAAATACTCACAACACACACGTTTCTCAGAGTAGGGCCCTACTGTTGAATAACAAAATTAGAAGCTTTGTGTCTGATTACTACTACTCTACAGTGTCCATGTGTGTGTTCCCGTTCTCTCTTTCTCTTCCTCTCATTGAAAGTCCGTGAATGAGACTGATGGTTTTTGTCTCAGTCTTCCTGCTGATGCTCTCTTTCTTTCTCTTCTGCTGTTACTTCTGCTCAATTATTGATCGTTTTTTTATTATCTTCACCGGCAGTAGAACAGATAAGGGAAATGAGAAAGTGAGAGAGAGAAAATGAAAAGACAACTGTCGCAATGGCCGCTACTGTGATCATTGTGGACAGCCGCGGTTATTAATGAAAGACCAAGTGCTCTGGGAGAGCTCTAAAGGCAGAAAAAAGTAGGAAAAAGAGGATACGCGTGTCAAGGGGAGCACGTGCAACAGCAGCAGCAATGGTAGTACTGTACTGTAGTACTGCTTTCCTTTTGGTCGGCTCACTATCAGACCATAAAGTTTACCTCATCTGCTCACTGTTGAATCTTTCTGTTTTGCCCAGTCGCGTGCAGCAACAGCAGCAGCAGTAAACAAATGGGCCATGCTTTCTTTCTGTGTGTGTGTGTTAACCTTGACAATCGACTAGGAGCAAAAAGGGAATAAAAGAAAAAGAGGAAGACAAACTACCCACTGACGCACTAGGACAGACAACAGACATCACAGCGTGGCCTTGCTCTCACTAGGACACTGAACTGGGCCTCACTTAAATAGTGCTGCTGCTGTTGCAGTGTGCGTGTTGAAAGTTGAACTAGTGCAAACAAAAAGTAGATAAATGGATAGAGGAAGAAGGTAGTGCACAGTAAAGTAGATTAATTGCTAAATTGGGCAGACGTCTAGTTGGATTGCTTGCTCAAAACTTATCTGAATTTTATAAATTGTTTAATTTTAGTTAAAACAAAAACTTTTTTGTTTAAATTATTACAAATAACAAATTAATCATTTTTTTATTTTTAGGTTTTCAAGTACCCATCTAAAAAATTAAAAATGTTTTCTCTGCATTAATATCATTATTTTTTGCCATCATTGCTAACTTCAAAAAAAACATTTGAAACAACTAAGCGATACAGCAAAAGTCCTAAAAAGGTTTGTTCATTAGTTCGATTTTAGAGCTCGTTTTTTTCTTTTTTTATTTTTTATTGTGTTCTAATTGGAAGTTACGACATTACCCTGTTTGGCCATTTGCGTAGCCAAAACTATTTTTAAAACTTTAGATGTGATCTCAATTATGTTAATATCATTATTTTGCTATCTCAGTTATTTGCAAACGGCACTAGCATTTCCAATATTTTTAAAAACAAACACATATTTAAAATTTTATTAGTTTTTTAATGTGCAACTTCAAAAAAATTAAAAACGCTTTTATATTGCGTTGTTTTTAAAAATTGCAGTACTTTTAATAAAAACACAATAAATTTTTAGAATTCTTTTACAATAGCTAAATTTGCACGAGCGTAAATTATGTTCTGTTTTTTCGGATGACTGAACAAGTTAGTTTGACAAAATTTACTGCCCAAACACACCAACAAATGGCTAGCTACCGTTTGGTACTAAACTCAGTTTTTCCAATTGTCAAAAGTTATTTATGTAATTAGACATGAGCCAGAGAAAAATCATTGAAAGAAAATTTTGTGCAGAACACGAACAAATAACTGTGCAGAAGCAAACTTATTGTTAAATGTGTTTGAATATCTGTTCAGTAGCCCATTTTACTAAAGATATCAAGTGAAAACTAACATTTTTTGTGTTCAGTTTTAATATTTAACTTTTTAATTAAATTTAAAAATGCAAAACATTTTTTAAGATTTTTAAAATTTTTTACTAAATTGATATTTAATTAAAATTTTTCTGTCACATTTTTAAAAAGTTTTTAAAATATTTTTATTATTTTATTAATAAACAAAAAGTTAATTAAAAATAAATGCATTTTTAAACTCATTAGTATCTAAAAAAGCTAACGTAAAATACTTCACTGCAAAATTTTAAAAATTGAAAAAAGTTGTCTGAAACACTAGGAAAATTTATGCAACACATTTTGAGTTTAATATTTCGCATCTGTCTCCAGTTTCCTCGTTTTAAATTGTTGTTAATATGATCATATTACTCTTAAAAACGCAAATTTGTCGACCTCAGTAGTCGTTTCAATCGTTCGCTTCACTGGTCGCTGTTGTAAAACTCAATTGCTGGCATCAAATTTGGTTGCCAGACGCTGGTAAAAAACTGTATGCTGGTTAGCTATGGCTATGCTTCAATGAGTAACTCGTTTAATTTGCTGGCAAATTAATCTGCATCCTCTTGCTTGCACTGAAAAACCGAGAATCGGAAACAAGAAAGTGTAGTTGCGGCGGAAAGGATCAAAAATGAAAGCTGTTGCAAAAAAAAGTTATTAAAGAAAAAGACATGACAAGCAAAAGGCTGGATGAATTAAGATTTTTTTATGAACACTTTTTTTCTTTTATAGTTTATTCCACCAGCCAATAACAGTTTATTAAACTGTAGTCAAAATTTTAAGTAATTTTTGGCTCAATTATCTGCATACTTTATCAAACATAAAGATAAAAAGAAAAATGCATAATAAAGAATGTTGTTATAATATTCATAAATATTTTTTAGCACAATCTCTTCTACTCTTTATTGCTTCTCTGCATGACAGCAATCGGACATTAGCCAAATAGTGAAAGTATTTGCAAAAATATTCAAAATACATGCATAAATTTGCCATCAAAATGGTGCTGACTAAACAAAAAACCACTGTTTCATTGACAAAGTAAAGGCCAAAAAGTCAAACTTCCCCAAACAAAAAACTAAATAAATAGATTTATGTTTTGTTTAAACGCACACACACACAAACACAGTGCGACAAGCTACTCTTTTTTTATTATTGCCAAAATTGATGTTGACGAACAATTTGGCGCCGCAAAGTCTTCCTGCTGCATTTGCAGCTTTTCCACCGACTGTTGGTTAAATAACAGTCGAGTGTGTTTTTTCCGTAAAGCAGTTTTGCATTCCCTTAGCCTGATATACAAAGTAACACTCATATCGCACACTGACACTTGGTGCTAAAATGCATTCTTTATCCCAATCCCTCTTCCTTTCTTTCTTTCTCTTTCTCTCTCTTGTTCTCGTTTCTGGAATTTACTTTTTCTCCTCTTTGGACCAATCCAAATGCGGCTCATCGGGAACTGTAGGCACAGGCGGGCAGTGCCGGGTATTAGTTAATTTACGGGAGACAGCAGGTTTCACTTTTACTACTTTTGTCTCACACCGTCGTCCTCGTCCTCGTGCAGTCCTTTCGTCGGCCAAGTGACGAGTTAATTGACCGACGCCCGGCGAGCAAAGTGAGATACACAGTGTCGGTGAATGAGTGAATGAGTGAATGAGTGAGTGAGTGAGTGAGTGAGTGAGTGAGTGAGTGAGTGAGACGCAACTTGCAGACAACAGTACCGACAAAGTAAACTAGTCAAATTGTGAAAAAGAGGAAAAAAGAAAAAAGAACCCCGCGTGTTTCCAGTGGAGTTTTCCTCCCTTCCGATGTGTTCACAAAGTTCTTCAGTGCATTCTTTCATTTCATCAGTTGTCAATCAGCTGGCAGGCAACATTTTCTTTCATTTGCATGAGTTAAAATTTAGAAAAAAAACTGTATATAAGTAAACTTTTGAAGCATTTAGAGTGAGTAAAGTGTATGAGCTTGCACTAGTATTCCAACCTGCTCTGTCCCAGAACTGCCTGTTTCTGGTCCTGGTGGCGTATCATTGAGAGAAAGAAAGGGACGCTAGCAATCCTGGTGAGTTCATTCTTGCTTTCTCTCTCTCTCTCTCTCTTCATTTTCTCCCAAAGTCAAAAGCAAAAGTGCACTCCGGTTATTGGACCCGCGGGAATGACGCGGTAAATTTTCTGCTGCGATACACTTTGCGGCAGGCGACTTTGTGTGGTACTTTTTGGCTAGTTGAAAAGTTAAATTTGTTCCCTAGTAGTAGGCAAAATGCAAAGCCCTGTTTTGGCTGGGACTAGTTGGCAAGTAGTAGTGGTGGTGGTGGCAGTGATAGTTTCGCGGTGCAGCAGCTGCAAAGTGTGTGACACTAACAGTTTGAAAAAATTGAAAGTGAGAAAACTTTGAAGCAAAACAGTGTATCACTTTAGCTGGATGGCAAAAAGAAATGGCAAAAAGGCAAATACGTTTGAGACAAGTGAATATTTAAAAAAATAAAAGCCAAAAAAATTTGTAAAAGTGCCAGCTTATAAAGTCCTGTGGTGTCACCAAAAGTATTTCAACTAAACGGTATTCCTTTGACTTAATTCCCCCTTTTTATTTTTTCACTGTTTACTTTACTGTTTTTATTAAATATTGGTAAATGTGTCTAGTCACAACTTTGAGGTTTCTCTACAAAATTTTAAATTTTAATATGAAAAAGAAACTTTGTGTTAAATTATAAACAAGTGTATTTTAATAGTAGAAAGTATAAACACACTGTTTAATAAACTGCAGGCCACAACTAAAAAGCATTATTTGCTTTTTTAAAATAATAAAAATAAAATATTTTTTAGTTTAGTTTAAAAACGATTTGCTAATAGCATTATAAAATTTAAAGTTATTTTATTTGTTTTTTGGTTTGAAAATTTGAATTATCGTTAAGTATAATGCTGTTGATTATAATGATTGCTTTCTTGGCTGTTTCATTGTCATAAAAGCATCTTTAGAGAAGAAGCAACTGCCCAGAAAAGTGCCTCTTCATTAAGCAAGAGCAGTTGAGGGTAAGATAACTCAATGGAAAAGTTGCTTAAAACTTAAAGTAGCTCAAAGTGAGCTACGGCGAACAGTGAACAGAACAGTCACTGTTTTGAAACTTTGGAACTCTCTTGTTCACGTTCCTCTCTAACTCTCTTTCTCTCTTTCTCTAAAGATAGAGTGTACAAAGAGAAAGAGAGAGAGAGAGAGTGAAAAAGCAAAAGGGAATTTAAATTTATTACCGCTATTAGGAAGCGCAAAGTAGAGTGAACGGCTGCAGCACGAACGAACGAATGAGCGCAGTACCAGAGAGTTAACTGCTGCTGCTGCAGACAATTTATGAGGATCACTCTGCCGTTTGAGTTTGAAAGAGAGAAAACGAAAAAGCCAGAATATCCTAAAGACAGGAGAAAATAGAAAGTGTGTGTGTGTGTGTGTATGTTTATATCATTGAGAATGAAAAGATGTGATGCCGATAACAAAAAAATAAGTGTAAAATGCTGAGGGTTTAAAGGTTGTGCTGCAAAGTATGAAGTGAAAGAAATACACTTTCTTAGTGGACAAAATTTTAAAAACATTTTAAAGCATAAAGTTTTTGAGTAAGGCTGCATGATGCATAGTTTTAAAACTTAAAAAAGTAAGTTTTTGTGTAAGTTTAATGAATTGAATAAAGTTAAAAATTTTATTCACAAAAAACAAAACATTTTAAAAACAAAAAGTGAAATGACTCGTACAACTAAAATCTATTTAGCGTTGCAATTTGTAAAATCTATTCAATATAAAAATAAAATTAATTAAAAAATGTATAAAAGGAAGGGTAAACGGAAATAAAACAACATTGTTGAAAAACAAAAAATATTTTTAGTGAATTGAAAAGGAAATGAAATTTTTTACAAAATCCTTTCTCTAATTTACTGACTTGTTTCAAGCAATTACCCTCGGTCAATTTGTGATTCTTTGGTCATCTTCATGTTTTCCTTATTGTTGCCTGTGCTCCTTTTCTCCTTTAAAAGCTGTCTACCAGCATTACCCTGCACCACCACCACCACTACCAGCATTGTCGCATTCAGAGTAATTGGATAATTTAGAGCAGTGCGCTCGGCCAGTGAATATCCAATTTTGGTTGCAAAATTAGCTGCTTTCAGCTTAGACATCTGCTTGCTTGCTTGTTTTTGGTCGCTGCTGCCGTCCTTTTATATTGTCACTGCTGTGCCCTTTTGAATTTATTGCCTCAGTCGATTAGAGATGAGCCACCACCACCACCACCACGGCCACCATTTCGCCACTTCCTCAATCGACTTGGCTGTAAGTTGTCGTAGTTGCAGCAGTCCTGCTGGCTGTTGTCTTTGCTTGTTGACTGTCAACAGCCTCCTTCTTCTTCTGTAACCTCTTCTTCCTAATAGTGGGTGTTAGGTAACATTAAAGGAAATGAGAAAAAAGAGGCAAAGACAGCGAGAATATTTTTGGTGCAGGAAGAGCACACCAGTGAAGCAGCTTTAGTGTTCTGCAACTCACGGAACTTGCGCCAGTGTCTAACTGCTGGCTTTTGCAGTTAGCAGTTAGCAGTTCCAACTGCCTCTGCTGCTGAAACCTGTCATTAGGCAAGTGCAGTGACACAGACGACGACACACAGCTCTGCCTGATTGTCCTCTTCTTCTCCCCCCCCCCCCCCCCCACTTTCTCACATTTTCCCTTTTGCTGCTATTTTACCCAGCCAAAAGCTAATGATGGGCGTCAGGTGATCAGTCAATAAGAGCGATTGAGGCTAAGTGCGATCACGCCCTGCAATTGCCCACCACCAACTGCCAATCGCGTCGGGGCCAGTTGTTTTCGTCGTTGACGACTCTCGGCACTGATAGTCGGCACTTTACCCAAACAGTAGGCTCTCTCTCTTTCTCTTTGCTGTAGTGTAGTAATAACTGCCATCATCAAAACGGACGTGAATCTGCCCCCTCCTGAAGCAAAGGTGCTAAGTTTCAATTCTTTCTTTTGCCGTTGCTTTTCCGTTGCCGATTTGATTTCATCGGCTAGTATTACCAATAATAATAATAGTAGTAGTAGTAGTAGTAGTAGTAGTAGTAGTAGTAGTAGTAGTAGTAGT
>JAALOO010000795.1_pt1 | contig 25951 bp, 11 predicted proteins | sample 7257641 | NCBI WGS metagenome assembly JAALOO01 (sample SAMN14085613, study PRJNA598686) | mite metagenome | biome: ENVO:01001000; feature: ENVO:01001002; material: ENVO:01001226; isolation source: single female mite from University of Michigan culture on fish food culture... ...
ATAGGAATAATACGAGAGCCAATAAAATAGAAAATTCGACTCACTCTTGCCTTAAGCCCTTTGCTCGGTTGTAAAATGCCACCGACTAGTTCTTATTTCGAAGTCAATCACAAGGTCATGATTATATGATTTATACTTTTTTCTTTCTCTTTTTCTCGAGTCAACATTGACTTGGCCCACTTTGACAAGAGTGAGAAAAAGAAAGAGAGAGACTACTGCCTTCCGTCTTGAGGGGGTAAAGGATTAAGCTTTCAAGCGATGAACTTTCACCCGGTCAATTGTCTATTGACTCTACTGCTTAAAGTTTATGCTGCAGTCAATTTTTAATAATAATCACAGGGCGAGTTAAGGCTGGAAGATTTGATGAAGTTTGGCAGTAATTGAGAAATAGGCGATGTGTTCGCCGTTAGTTCAAACGGTTCCAACTTGCTGATCCAACCCGTTCTTTAAATATTGACTCTTTCAGTCAGTATATGTTTGTGGAGAGGCCAATTAAAGTGTTTCAAACACATGCTGAAGCCAATTACCAATTGGTCGATGCGGAGAGAGAGAGAGAGTTGTGAAGCGTACCACCACCACTCCTCGGTCCACTGCTCCTACGGTTTGCCTGTGTGTGTGTCATAAATAAAAATTAACCCATTCAGTGCTGTGGCAATGGACTCCAATGGAGATTAAGGAGCAATTCTGCTGGTGTGCTTGCCATTGTGTGCCACAGTGGCTTTCTCATGGTCGATGCCAAGGCCAAGTGGTGGTGGTGGTGGTGGTAATGAAAGCCCCTTCACCTCTTTACCCATTCCCTTTCTCCTCCTCTTCATCGTCATCATTGCCGGCAATTGACTTTTCGCGATTTGTTTGTCGCCACTCAACTGCGAATTGCCTCTAATCTCTCTCTCTCATTCTTTCTCCCACTGTCTCCCCAATGTATCAAGGCACCATTACACATTATTAATTTATGGCCTGTCTCTGAGACAAACACACACAAGCTTAGCACTTTAAATTAATTGAATTTGTAGCATCTACCATTGAGCACACACAGTGTAATTGGCACAGCGAAACCCCCTTCGCACCGAGGTTCATTGGCAATGTATGCTTTTTATGCCATAACTTTAGCCCCGGTAGCCGCAACTTTAAACGCTCGGCGATTGCACTTTACTTTCGCTTTTGATTTGCCTTCTGAACTGTCTCTGCCACCGTCTTGTGCTCGTAATCTGCCCTGGTTGCCCTGACTCTGTCCGATTCACTCTCTCTCTCTCCTCGGGGTGCTAATGACTGCGAGCTTAGTGTAAATATTTATATGATGACAATAAATAAATGCGGCAATGGAGTTTGGCATTGGAGAGGAGCTTTCCCTCTCTGCTCGCCTCGGCGGCTAACCTCATTCCTCACCTCTTACCTCTTCTTGGTCTTTTCTCCATTGTCCCCACTTGTCCCCACCTTCACCGGTTCACAGAGTTGTCCATTTGTCAGTGCAGAGCAGACCCCGAGTGCCGACCTCAAAAGTCTGCCGTTTCACGCAACCGTTTGACGTCTTTATTAGCGTTCTTCTTCTTTCTCTTCTTCTTTTTCGGTTTCCCCAATGACCAATTTGTTGGCAGTGGTCACCCAAGCGCACCCCTTGGATAAATAGGTCCGAATGCAGTCCGCTTTCAGTTTTTGACACCAAAATTGTCCTTTAATTTGAGTTTAAATTGTTTTTTAAACTGAACCTAGGCGCTCAGGGTTTCCTTCAGCTCTCGATAGCTGTGCTGCTCTTTCAGGTAGCAGTCAACACATGGCCAAACACACGGTGACACTGTGGACCCTCGGGTGATTAATTGCTCTTCCCTAGCCACTGGGGATTGCCCCAGTGGTGGTAGGGCACTCACACTTACCTCGAACGGTAAGTTCAAAGTTATGTGAGTGTGTGCCTTTATTATTGGCAATATCAGCACCGCTGCCTTTATTCGGTCACTGGCATGATGGCCAATTTGTCACCATTTGTAGTCATCAGCACAATTGAACGGTGTGAAATGTCTTCATTTGACTTCTGACTTTACCTTGAAGAAAAAAGATTCTTTCTTTTCCAAGCCAACAAATTGATTTCTTTATAATGTCTCAGTTTGGCCAAAGGTGTCATTGATTAGTTATTGATGAGAGTGGTGGACTGGACTGTATGACTGCAGTTTTTCTTTCAAAAAAGAACCACACATTTATTTCCTGTTATTTCTTATTCAAATCAACTCGACGTTTGATGTCTTTATTTACAGTTGAAGTTGCACAGTATAAATATTTTTAATGTTAGAGCAAGTCAGCTGCAAAATTAATTTGGAGTCAGCTTTTTCATTTGAGCAGTTAACTGTTACATGTTTATTTGTGGAAAAGTGAGAAGTGATCAACTGTGAATGAGCATTACGCAGAAATGCAGCTTTTGAGCTTAGGAACATAAAGCGGTGTGAAATATGAAATAGTGCTAAAGAGCAGCGATGATTTAAAGTCTTGATTTGTTTTGATATTTTTAAAAGTAAGAGATGATTTAGAAAACCACACAAAAATGGTGCTCTTTTGGACGGTCAAGTAACAGGAACCAAAAGTGACAGTTGAGTTTTCGGTTCTGCCAATTAGGGCATCTTCGGTAAAGGAACCCGGTAATTGTGACTATAAAACACGGTCACAAGCTTTCCAGCAGCATCATAGCAGTTTGGATAGCTCAGTGCTATCTCTCCCATGGTCAGCCGTTTCAGTAGGGGGGAGTACTCGTTATGGTCTCGTTTCTCAAAAATGGCAATTGGAAAGGTGTTATAATCAAGTCCTTCCCTTTCTTCCTTCAGTTTAAACTTCATTTCCAAAAACTTTGCCAAATGCGAAACGGTGCAGGATTTCTTCGGAACGTTTACATAAAAGCAAGTATCTTTGTACTGGAGCTCGGACAAAATCGGCGAGTGGCACATCATCTGCCGAATGGGTTTGAAGAGGACATTTACATTGTCAGCTGGAAGAAGGAAGACTTGCTTTGGTAGGTCCTTCAGATCGGAAGGCATCTTCGTCATTTTGAAAACGAGGCTTTTGATACTTTAGCTGTCTGGACTGAAAGTAGAACTTCAAGTTGAACTATGAAGAACGCAAGAGACTTTCATGATGCAAATTACTTTAACTTTTGCCAAGTGAATTTTGCACAAAAAAGGCGTCAAAACCGACAGTGTTAGACTCATTGGGTGTTTTTAGACAACAGCCATTTTTTCTGTATTTGGCGGCTAATTTAAAATGCAAGCTTACGGTGATTTGATTATAGTTCGATATTCTTCAATTGTTGATTACTGTTACCGGAGTTTAAAACGACTTCTTTTTTGACACAGCATCATTGTTTTTCTCAGTTTACATTTTTGCCTTATCATCACTGCTTCTTGACTGAACTTCTTTGAAGAAACACTTCTGACTTTGTGAGCAACACTTGGCTCTTCTGAAGACTTCAGCAAGAGTACGTTCAAGAGGACAAGATGCCGGATAAGGTAGTGGATGACACTACACTGATTATACTGTCAGTGCTTTCGATTGCCTTTGGAAGCGGCGCACTAGTGGCCATCTTCTTCTACTGCAGCGACGAGTCACCCGCCCCAGAAGAGCCTGACGCCGGAAAGCAGAAGAGCTCAGCGCCACTGTCCTCACAGAACAGTAAAGTGCAGTTTGGTCCAGGCAGTAGCAGTCATCAACACGTCAGCCAGGCAGGGCCAACTAAACCGGCTAAACATGCGCTGGAGAGCGTTCAGGAGAAGTCCTCGCAGCCGCCGCCTCCCTCAAAGTTGGACAATCGATTTGGTAAACTGATCTCAAAAATAGTGCTCGATGTCGACGTGGATCAGCCCAGCAAGGATGACATTGACGTCAGCAAATACTTTGACAATCTGTCCAGCAAGAACAAAAAGGGCAAAGAGGGCAACCTCAAAAGTGCTAAAAATGATGCACTAGTGTCGCACTCAAAGGCAAAGCCGCTCAAGAAGGTCAGCAAAAAAAGGGGAGGCGGAGGAGGAGGAAAGCACAAAAAGTAACCTCCAATCTTGAGTCAAGAATAAAGGGATGCTACTGTGCTCTACTCAGCTCTGCAATGGTCTCCCCAGTTTGTTGTGATTACTTTGGAGAGACATTTTTACAAAACTTTTATTTTTACACTAACAGCATAAAAAACTTTTCAGTCTTTAGAATGAACTGTTACTGCCCTGTTTCCTAATTTTCCTCATCAGCGTTTTAATTACCAGTACTTTACTGCTGCTACTTTAGAATCGCTTCGTTTTGCTAGCCCCAAAATCTTTCTGGCTCTCAATTATCAACTGCGCATAACTGGAAAGGCCATTGTGTGCCTTTCTCTCTCCTACTTTTCTGCCTGTCGATATCTCCGTCAAAAACTGTTTCTGCAGCTAGTCCTAACGTGGCCAGCACAATATGGTATGATCCCCTCTTTCTCTCTCTACTCATTCAGTAATGGGCCATAATTTTCCGAGCACTTGAGCAAACACAATGGCGATGCATATTGCTCACGCGTCAGCACAGCACTCACTCACTCAATGTGAGCGAGTGAACGAGCAAGGGCCGATTGAGCAAGCGATTGCCATCATTGCGCGCGGTGTCTGGTCCTTTCTTCTTCCTCCTCTTCTTTCTCTTCTCTACCGCTGTTAACACTTTGTCTGTTCTTGTTCACTCGCCCATGGTCCGCCGGCAAATGGGCAATCGATACATATTTCTCTCAATATTATGATCCACTGGAGATGACGAGGAGAAGAAGGAGGAGGTTGATGATGATCTATCACTGCCACCATAAAGGAGTTCTTTGCGAGTGCTCAGGACGCAAGCCTCAGTTCATTTGGTTTCTTTTACTTTCTGAGCCTTTCTGTTCGAGTGATCTGAAATGCTTGCTCTGGCCACTGCTGATCACTGCATCCATTGACCAATCAGCAGTACAATTGCCAGTAATTCTGGTTATATTTGCTAATTCATGTCCATAGAAGCATTAAGGGCAAATGCAAAATCAATCATAATTGGATTTGGCAGTTATAGTTTAGCTGAAGAGCTGAAAAAGTTGAAACCACTTCACAATTGCATATTGTGTTTGTGCAACATTGAGAATTAAAATGACGTTAATCATTTCAATTAATTTAAAAATTTTTGGCTGTCCTGATTCATATTTTTGCTGTTGTGTTCCAGCAACAATAGTAAAACACTGCAGTGTCCAATTGCACAACTGAACAGAAGTCTGTCACCTTTCTGCAGAAACTGAATGTGCTGATGAGTTGTCTTGATTAGAGAAAAACGAGTGAGAGGGAAAGTGAGGCAAAGGGTGACAAGAAGAACTGTCGCCAATGCCACACATGTCCTTTGAAACTGTCCAAATATTGTACCGTTTGTTTGTCTGCCTATTTGTCTGTTTGTTTGTTGCCTGCAGGCGACCCATTCACACAGGCGCAGACAAATGCAAATGCAAATTTGATTGATCACAAATTGGCTCAACAACTGATTGATTTGCCTGTCTGCTTGTCTGTCTACTTGTCCTTGCTGACTGATTGGCCAGCTTGGTCGCACACTGTGATTAGCATTGACCAGAGAAAGAGGAAGGGTGACAATCGACGACGTGTGCTGGCCACACTGCTGCGAGGTGACTGAAGAGTTGGTGGTCGTCAAAAAACTAGCGAGACACAGTCTCTCTTTCTGTCTGCTGTTGGCTGAGTAATGCAATTTTCCAATTTAGTGAATAAACTGTAATTTGATCAAATGGTTAAAATTATGTTGCAGCAAGCAGTTTACAGTTCACTTTATTTGGCTTGATTTATATTTTTGTTTATTTACAGAATAGTACAGACAATGAGCACAGTACAATGGAATTGTCAATTGGTAGGAAAGCCAAAGCTCCGACTGCTGCTGTTTCTGGCCAGCAGCGGATGGCAAGAACAAAAGTAGTACAGTCGAGTTTACTTTAGTTACTCAGACAAAGACTTTGCTGACCTTCATTTGAATATGAATTATTAATCGATTGATAATTTGCTTACACGGAGAATAAAAGGCCAGTGTGCAAAACAAAGCACTGCCTAGCTAATAAATCATTTCCCAGCCTGGCCACAGTTGGCCAGTGCTGGTCTGACTGGACGACTTGCTGGACCAATATACTGTCCGGCTGTTGACATATTATTACCATTATTACCATTATAATTGTCCTGACCTCTGACCTCCGGTCAGAGGAAACCAACGACAGTAGTAGCAGCAGCAAATTGTGTGTGACACGTGTGAAGCAAAAGTTGCAGACAAATGCGTTCACTGCTACAGATAAGTGCTCTCTTCCTCCTTGATCTCCGGGACTTCACGGGCCACTTTGCCGCAGTCGCAGTGACATGACTTGCTGCTGGAAAAAGGTTGAGGAGGTGGAAGTGGTGATGAAGAATCCAATCTAGGCGACTTGCTGCTGCAGTTCGGCGACTGACTGACCTCCTCCTCCTGTTCATTGCTGCCGCTGTTGAACTCTTTCTTGTGCTTCACTCGACGATTCTGAAACCTGAAAAAAAGTTTGTTTGGTTAGCATACACTGAAAAGTAAAGAATCTAAATGCTACATACCAAATTTTAACCTGCTTTTCGCTGAGTCTCAGACAGTGAGCAATTTCAATTCGTCTCAAACGGGAGAGGTACATGCTCTTGGCAAACTCGTGCTCCAGGTGGATGATTTGGGTGGAGGTGAATGCTGTTCGAAGACGAGATGATGCCGAGCTGGAGGAGGTGGTAGAGGCGGCTGAGGGTGAATGAGATGGGTCTGCTGGAGATGGTGTGTCGGCTTTCTCAGGCGTCACTTTGACTGGAGGTGAGTTGATGGGAGTAGTAGTTGTGTTGGTGGTGGTTTGAATGGGCAAAACTACTGTCCCTTTTGAGCGGCACTTTTTTGCATTACTAGATCCTTTTAAGTGGACTGCTTTAGTTGTTGCAGTGCTGCTATATTCTTTTGTCTCCGAGAATGCCGCTGAGTCGCGTTTACGATTTGACTTGCAAACACTCTTTGGTGGTGAGGAGGATGATTTTGAGGTGACATGTTTTTCAGTTGGCCACTGCTGAGTTTTGGCTGAGTTTTCGGAAAATATCTGACTCGGTTGCTGCTGGTGTTGATGATGATGATGGGCGACATTGCTCTCCACAAATAGATTGCGAAAGAGAAGTGGATCAAATGAAGCGTAAAACTTGTGATAGCCTGATACCAGTTGACTGAGGAGAAGAGGGTCCATCATTTGTGGAGATAAGACGGCTGATTGCTGCTGTGTTGGGTGCTGAAGTGGATGCTGTTGACTGTTCAGCAGAGGTGGTGGTGAGGCAGAGTTCTCATTGGGAATTAGGTTCATTGCAGCAACGGCGGCAGCAGCAGCAGAGGGAGAATCGTAGCAGGGCAGGTGAGCGCCAAAGTGAGCTGGAACAGCGTGGCCGTACACTGATGAATTGAGCAGGAAATCGTTAAATGATTTGGTGGAATGCTTTTGGTGAAAAGTTTGATGGTGGTGATGGTGGTGGTCAGCACCAGCTGCGGAGTTGCGTCTTTGCATCATCAGCACCTTTTCCAGCACCTCAGAGTCGTCGTCAAAGTCCTCCTTGAAAGCTGCTACGGCTGCGACGGCTTCTGAAGTTGAACCTTGGCGCCTGTCAAGCAGTGAATCGACAAAAAAGGAACGGGACATAGTTTTTTAATCGATCTCAGCAACTGCAACAGCGACTTTACCGAATGAGTGGCTAGGGCCCAATGAGTGGGTCGATTTATATATAGCAGTTTGGACCGCGCGGTGTGTCGACCAAAGGTAACGCCCAATGCAGGGCACTTCTCAAAGGGCAATGGGCAGGTCAATTGAGACTGTGAGTGCTTAGCAGCAGCAGCGATAGTCAAAACCTAGTGCCCGTGGTTTGGCTTGCCTACCACCTTTGCACTGCACTCTTCTTTGGTCCGCCCCCAAGGGCACACAGACGGGCACACAATGGATGGAACACAATTGGAACGGAGAAACACACAAAACACACATGCACACCAGCACAAGCAGTGCGTAACAGTGGTTAATTTTTAATCGACTGCGGTTCTTTCTTTTAATTAATTATTAAACTGTTTCCGCTAATATTTAATTTGTTATTTGGTAAAGCTCTGAAGGAAATTAGTCATTGATGATGACAAGTCGGTGAAGAGGACAGTGTGCGTGCTTTTGCTGAGGTTGTTGCTTGCTTCAGCCTCGTTCTGGTAAATCTATAGGTTTCAATGTATTGTAAATTTAAGTTCAAACTAAATTTTATTTTACTCATTGTCTGAGTGCGTCACTTCTCATGTGCTACTTCAAGTGGTGTTCTTCAGTTTTCCAATCGGTGTTTTGTTTCACCGAGTTTTGCTACTCTTGATTGTGGTTTCCACTTACGACTGCCGAACATGTCTTTCTAATACCATTTACATTGCGGATTATTGACTTGATCACTGAAATGTGAGTGCAACGTTAAACTGTTGTACTGACTGGAGCACCAACCTCAAATTATGTTATATAACTTGGTCAAATAAAAGCACAATTTGATCAATGTAGAACAGCAAACAGAAAAAAACGCACATTTTGCCCAGAGCATTTGGGCAAACCTTTGCAAAAGCAGTCTTACAAGTAAAATCGACAATGGCAGGTTTAGAAAATGATTAAATTACGAAAAAACGTTTTAGTATTTAGAATTACAAAGTTATAAAATAATTGATAAAGCAGGGAGCTTTATCCATTTTTCATCATGCATCATTTCTTTGAGCTTCAAATCGGACAATGATGATGCATTAATTGGTTCGTTTCACCTCCTGCTCACTAGTACCTGCTTGTTGAAAAACTGTTCCAAGTCACAGTAGGTGGTCGCAGTAGAAGTTGCTCAGTGCACCAGCTGAACCGAAACCAGTCAGCATATAGTTCCAATTGGCACCATTACACAATCAATGTCTCTTACTACTGTTAAATCATCTCGCACAATGCGCTTTGTATTCATTTTATGACAAAACTAAAACGTTTAACCATCAATTGGTGTTTGTACCATTGTCATCGGTGGTTCATTGAGAAGAGTAGTGAGTAAGAGCTATAACACTTGAGAGCTAAAAATCTGTTCCAAGTTGCTGCTGTCTTAGCACTTGAGATTGTCACACAACTTCAACCTAACACATTGAATGTTTGTTATTAAAATAATTGACATTTTCACAAGTGAAAACGCTTGACTCTAGGTAAAGCACATCGTTTTGTTATTCATCACCACCAAACTTCTAGTAAAAATTGTTTGAATTGTTTTGGCACTACTAAAAAAACTTTTGCAAATCAACAAAAGCCAACAACCAATATAAAGATGATTGTTTTTCAACACAAACATTTAGGACTGCTCTAAATTAAAACGAGTCAAGTCAAAACTGCTCGAGGGCCAAAGATAATTGGCCCGGTAATTCACTACTACTACCACTGCTGAACTGTCTCCACTGCAATGTTTTTTGCGTCGGCATTCCCAGGCACTGTCTAGACGATGATCGAATGGACTTTTACCAAGGTAAAACTCTCTTTTGCACTTCGGTGCCAAGGTTTCGAGTTACCTAAAGACTGCTGTTGTTGCTGCTGCTGCTGTGAAAGGTGCTCATCGCAATGACAACGATTGACACCCATGGAACAATGGCTGCAGCAGTGTCTGCTCTTCAGCGGCAGACAATCACCACCAGTGCCACAATCACCGGACCAGTCAAGGTGGCAAGAAGGCCAATTGTGGAGAGACCGGCCACAAATGAACTGCCTCCTTCTCTTTTCTTTTCATATTTGACCTTTCTGACCTCTTACACAAAGCTCTTGTGTGTGTGTGTGTGTTTTGTGAAAGTACTTGGTGGGCAAAACACACAGGAACAACAAGCATGGCTTGAACAAAAACAACACCTCCAGCACTTTACACCTCCAGGTACACATACACGCTCAATTGTGCAATGAATCTCAAATGGATCAGTGCAGTGGAACGTGAGCTAGACTGAGCGGGCCTTCAGTTGGTCTCAACTTTCTGCAAAACAATGTAATCTGATCTCTGCGCAGAGAGTGCTCAATTAGTAGGTGAACTCATCAAAGAAAGGTGGCGAGATTTTTAGATTTAGATTTGCTCCATCGACTCATTAGCCTGCAGGAAATAAGTTTTTGAGTCCAGATAGATTTAAATGCCTTTCTCTATCAGCAATCGCCTCTACTTTAAATACCTGTAAATGGTGACAATGGTTTTAAATGCTTTTTACCAGACTTTTAAGTGTGCATCTAATTGAGTGATTAATGCAGTTGATAACCTGAAAGCATTTGGAAGATTTTCAGGCAAAGTAAATGTGGACAATTTAATTAAGATTTTACCATTAATCCAGCTGCACATTTAGCAGAACAAATATTGAATTACAAATTAGGCTAGAATGTGTAATACACAGAAAATAAAAAGCAGATAATAGATGCAAAAAGAAACCAGGATCTGGTGCATTGCCATCAATTAGCCACCATTAGCCTTACGGTTGTACTCAATTTACACCGAGATTGAAACGGTGCTAAGTTCTGAACACTTGGTCAGCCAAGCTGGTGCAATCGATCATTTTAATGGTGCAGCGGCAGCAGCAACAGCAGCAGTTCCAATTGGGCCGGTCAGCATTTTATGGACAAATTGGCAGCACTGGCCATAGGGCAATAAATAATGGAGTGGAAAAATAGAGTAAACATTATTGGCAGCAAAAATGTAATTAGGGCAAACAAAAATACAACTATCGCTAACTGAATTGAGTGTCACAAAAGCCAAGGTTTCAGCACCGGGGAAACTGTTGTAGGAAATTAGACCCGACAGATGGGTGCAAGCGTTTTGCAAGGTCTAGAAAAGTAATATAAACTGTAATTAAGAGTGAAGCTTTGCAATGACTCAATCTAGCGGCAATCACATAGTGCATTTCTATTTCAATTTGCCTATTCCAAGCACACGCAACCGACTGGCCGAAATCATTTGGACAAATTGAGAAGTAACTTTGAGCTACAATTTGACTAATAAAAGTATAAGCTGTCGTCCAACAACTACCGTCTGCAGCGGTATTGTCATCAGTCTCGGCTTCGTTTGAAAAAGGATTACAGTCAGCTAATCTCTTTCATTCTCAAGTGGACATAATTGAATGACTGAATGACTGAATGACTGAATGAATGAACCACTGTCGGCTAATCCAGTTAAATCAATTTAAGTTGTTATTATCATTATTATCTCAATATAAAAAGCTCAAGTTTGGTGTAGTTGTGCTAGTCTGATGACTAGACTGATGAATTACAATCTTGATTTACGGATGTCATCGGCTACAGCCGACTTCTCTCAAGTGGCGGTAGCTCTTGTGCCGACACACAGACACACAGCAATGCCGGCACACTACTACACCTGGAGACAGGATGAAAACATATGAAAACACATAAAGTCCTTAAAAGCAAAGGTTAAGCAAAATGCTGTAATGCGATTAGCTGCTGTGCAGCAGTAGCTAGCCTAATCACTGATAGGCAGTTCCTATCGAGAGCGAAGCAAATTGGTTTACGTTTTTGCCCTCTTTCTCATTGCCGACCGATTAGGACGGACACGATTACTAAAAGCGAAGCAAACACTAAACCATATTTTACCCTGTAATTGGTGGACTAGCCGAAGAGATGACGAGACGGCAGCGACGAAGATGGCTGCTGCTGCCTCTGAATTGGCTGTGTGATGTGCCGAAGCAGTAGCAGCAGCAGACAAAGCAGTGTGGAGTGAAGCGAAGAAAGGCAATTTGCATTGATAATGGACTGCCACTGGGCGAGAGATTGAGAGAACTCTCTGGGCAAACCACCACGTGGTGGTAACTCAAAAAAATGGAAGAGAATGGCCAAATGGCAGGGAAATGCGGCTCCCGCAACAGTTAGCCAGTGCTGAGAAAGAGACAATGGCCAGGACTGGCAGACACTGTGCTGGAGCCCTTTCCTTCTCTCTCTCACTTTGGCTGTGCCATTGTCTGTCGCATTTGCACAATGCCCCGTGCACCCTGTGAGCTCCCCAAGCTCACAAAGGAAGGGGACAGTTTACCTGACTGCTGCTGAACAGTACCACCACCACTGACTAGCCCGCAGAGATTAGCGCCGCTTTCTTTTCCATTTTTTTACTATCAGTCAGAGAACTAACAGTGCCCAGTGATTTTAGAAGTGAACTTCAAACGGTAGTGTCTGCCGCATAGTAGTACATTAACAGTTGACAGTGCCATTGCGATTGACATCTTAATCGGAAACATTGAGCACCTGACTAGACGAGTCATGATGTTAAGGCAAGAGTGCTTCGAATTTTTTAATTTTACATGACTCTAATAGTTTCCATGAAAAACACTCATTTTACGTTAAATTTATACAAATTTCGGTTATTTCTTTTAAAATTACGATTTTGGTTTTAAAATAATCTTAAAGACTTTATCTTGAATCGTATGGAAAATTTTTAAAAAATCTTGTTTAGTTTTTGTTCTGCAACGAGTTGAAGTTGAAGTCAACAAACTTTTCAATTTTGATCGGTCATTAAAAAATCCCAAAACAATATTTTCCAAAACCCCTCCATACGATTCAAGATAAAGTCTTTAAGATTATTTTAAAACCAAAATCATAATTTTAGGAGCAAAAACCGAAATTTGTATAAATTTAATGTACAATGAGTGTTTTGCATGGAAACTATTAGAGACATGTAAAATTAAAAAGTTCGAAGCACTCTTGCCTTAAGCCTATCGACTTTATAAATGCTAATGCTAATGACACAATTGTCGGTAAATCAAACAGTTTGAATGACAAAGAGATTCCGAGATTTCAAATGCTTATGAATAATCTGTTTTAATTAAAAATTTAAATTAAAAATTAATTTTATTTGTGTTACTTAAAAAGCACCAACACACAAATGACCATTGAGTCGTAAATTGCAATTAGAAAAGTATATGCTATCAAACAAAACTTTGTTTTTTGTTTTTCGGTTTTAAAGTGTTTTAGTGGATAAAAGTAGTAGTAGAGTCTAGTTGATCACAATCAGTTTTAGGTGCATTGTGGTGTTGTATCACATATCGGTTGTGTCAGTGTGTCAGTGCTTCAGTGTTGCGACCGAAGAGACAGAAGTGATAGTGGATAAATAGGAGGACTAGAAGAACAATTCAAAAGAACAAGAAGCTACAGTGTTCAGTGCAAACTAGTACTTTGAAAAACAGCCTATCATGAGCAGGTAAAGTGATGTGACCACAAATGATTCTTTCGTTAAATAAGTAGTAGAAAAGGAACATTACAATGACTAAAAACAAGATACTTGGCAAATCAAGTATCAAATAAAAGAGATGCCATAGAAAATGAGTGAGAGCTGAAAGAATTGGCCAGAGAATGATGAGAATCTCAAAATAGAGAGAAAGAGATTAATGGCAATTGATGATGAGGTGAACATGTGAGCAAGCGTTGTTCAAACAGGCAGGATGAACCACCACCGGAAAGAGGAAAGAAATACTACGGAAAAGTCTTGTTGTGTGCTCTTGGCTGAGTGTGTAGTTAGCAGTAAAGCAGCTGCTACTCGTGTCGCCCTTAGAATACTTGAATTCGGTGGTTCTCACGATCGCAAACTAAAATTCGAGAATGGGAGTCAATCGCCACGCCCTCCAGGCCTTTAAACTCTCCTTCGCCACTGCCCCATTGACCGAATGCCTAGTAGAATTTAGGGGGTAAAAGTGCGTAAGTAAAGAAGATAAATACTGAATAAAAACGTATCTTACTTTGAGAAAAGTTCCATCCGGATTGAATACTTGAATGCGATTGTTGCCCGAGTCGCCCACAATAATGAAGCCATTCTCGTCGACGGCAACGCCGCGTGGAAACTTGAACTGCCCCTCTGCTGAGCCTGCAATGGAAAAGCATTTGAACTATTAGAAAAAAACATTCACTACTAAACTTCAAACTGTGCAGTACCTTCTGAGCCAAAAGTGGACATCGATCGCCCATTGACGTCAAAGATCTGAATTCGGTGGTTGTTGCTGTCGCTGACAATGATGCGATTGTTGCTGCTCACGGCAATGTAGTGCGGATGCTCGAGCATGCCACTTCGACTGCCAATGCTGCCAAACTTGCCCACAAAGGTGCCGTCAGATTGGAACACTTGAATTCTGCAACAGAAGAAAGTGAGCCTTCATTAATACTATCACACAGCACAATCACCAGCAGTCCTTACCGGTGGTTCTCCTTGTCACACAGGTAGATAAAGCCTAGCGCGTCACAGGCGACGCCCCAAGGATAGGAAAACTTTCCATCGGAGCGGCCCTCCGAGCCAAAAGCGCGCAAAAAGCGGCCACTGCCATCAAAGACCTGCACTCGGTGGTTGTACCGGTCAGAGACAATAAAGTGACCCATTCGGTTGACCGCGACACCGGCCAGACAGTCAAACTCGCCCTCACCGGAGCCGTATGAGCCAAACTCAAACTGAAACCGCCCTGAAAAATCGAAAACCTGCACTCGGTGATTGGAGGAGTCGGCCACCACCAAAGAGTTGTCCGGGGCGCAGGCCACGCCGCGGGGCCAGGTGAAGCAGGCGGGATTAGTTCCACGTGAGCCAATCTTCATCACCATCCGCCGCTTCTGCAGGTAGCACTGGGCGGTGGCCGGCGTCGTACGTGCAAACTGCAGACCAAAAGTGGACGGCCTGTAAGAAGAGGCGGTGCCGCTCTCCGAGTCACGACTGGTACGGCGACTGTAAGGCGAGCTGGCCACAGCTGTGCTTGTGACGCCATTGTCCTCATCAGAGCTGGACAGACTGCGCCCGTAGATGACGTGCGAGCTCTTGGACTTGCTCAGCATCGATGGACGATTGGTGGCGGTGGCTGCACTGGAGCGAGTGCCGTACTTGTTGATCAGGTACTGCGTCACTGAGCCTATAAATAAAAGCAAATTTTTAAGTATTTCACAAAGCAAAATCATCTTCAACAAAAGGTCTTACCAGCGGCCTCCTCCTCAGGACTGGGCTCTCGACTGGGAAGGCGCGTTCGGTAGGTGTAGCCAGAGCGAGACGTCCTCCGACCGGCGGAGGCTGAACTGGCAAACGGATCGTTCGGATCTGCAGCAGCGGTGGCAGCATTTGCTGCAGCAGCAATAGACGAAGAGCCAAATCCAAAGCGACTTCGGTAGCCACTGGAAGTGGAGGTAGGCGACAGTGGGTTGCTGGCATTCGCCGGACTGTCATCGTCGCTGTCGTCGCCGTAGGCTGCTGTTTAGCGAGAAAGGAAAGGTTTAAAAATGAGTTTCCCACATAACAAAATACTTACCAATAGCATGCGAACTTCTACTCTTGGCCAGTCGGTTGCGAAAGTATGAGGATGAGCCGCCGTACCGTGAGCTGCTGCTGTCGGCGGCAGATTGAGCATTGAGGGCAGCCAGGGCGGCCGCCTGCTGCTGCTGCGCCTGCTTTCGAGCGTTGTAGTAAGAGCGAACTCCCGCAGCTGAGCTTTCCTCCTCATCGTCGTCCAGCGTCGACGTCCGACTCAGGCTAGGTCGCCGGATGTAGGCAGAGCTGCTGTAGTAGGAGGGTGAGCTGGGCACGGCAGAAGCAGAAGCTGAAGCAGCACTGCTAGCAAAATCGCCCTCATCGTCCCCTCGCGACGAGTACTTTCGGGTGTTTGCATTCCGTGACTTGGAGTAGGTTGAGCTGCTGTTGTTGGTGTTGTTGTTGTCGTCGAGACCATAACGGGAGAGGCTGGCCCGAGCAGAGGAGGGATTGCTGCCGCTGTAGTAGGAACTTTGGTAGTAGCTAAAAGAAAGAGTGGACCAAGAGATAAACGATTAGAAGATTAGAAGGCCATCAGACTAGAGACAGAGAGTGTGGTAGTGGTAGTAGTTAGGTGGTGGGAGTAGTGGTTAGCTGATGTTGAAGATGGTGATGCTGATGATGGTGGTGGTGACAATGTTGACGAAGGGTGAGAGGAGGAGTGAGAGAAAGGGAGAGAGAGGAAAAGTGATGGAAATCAAACAATAAACTCAACAAGATCACAGTGGTTGGTCAGGCTGGCTGGCTGAGGGACATAAGCAAAAAGAGTGAGTGACTTCAAAGTGATTTGAAGGAGTCCACTGACTTGCTGTCATCGGAGTTGTTGCCATTCGACACCTCAGGCGGCACTTTACTGTTACCACCATCGGTCTCCGAATCTCTGCCCTCTTCGGCGTCCATCATTTCATCTTCCACCTCCTCTTCCTCATCATCGTCTTCATTTTCCAGATCATCACTTTCACGTCTCAATGCTTGTTCACTTTTTGTTATGCTTTCCCTGGTAAGGCCATTATCATCATCATCATCGATATCTTCCAAGCCTCTATTCTCCTCTTCAACATGACCATTTTGATGGCTACTGCCATTGTTATTGTTAAAGTCTAAAGCTCTAGGATGGCCATTAAGTTCGTTGGTGACCCACTGACTGATATTTTCAACGTTTTCCACTGGATCTAGACGATCATGGTGATGATCCTCCTCTTCATCATCTTCTTCTTCTCCCTCTTCTTCCTCCTCCTCTTCTTCCTCCACATCATTTTCTTCGACCCTCATTTTATCACCACTATCAACATTGTCATTGTTTGGCAGTACATCACAATTAGTATTAGTATCACTGGTTTGATGGCGCTCATCTTTTGAGGGCACACTATTTTGAATAGTTTGATCATCTGATGAATTTCCTCCCTCCTCCTCATCCTCTTCATCCTCATCCGAGTCCGACTCTGGAGAGCTGGAGTCTCTACTTGAAATGCGACGCATGATGGTGACATTGGGCGTTTTCGTGACAATCTCCACCTCAACACCGCCCGGGCCTTTGATGGCAGTGGCTGTGGCAGCGGGAGCGCTGGGCATCGTCAGCGTCGCCGTCGAAGTAGTCGAAGGTAGTGGAGAGGACGATGATGACCGCTCCGAGGGTGACTCAGTGGTCAGTTGGGGAGGCACTGGAGAGAGTGAGGCGGAGCTGGTTGGTGAGTTTGTAGCTTCCTCTTCCTCTTCCTCCTCTCTATTCTCTTCATTATCATTGTTCCCATCTTCTTCCTCCTCCTCTTCCTCATTATCTTCCGACTCATCACCGGCGAACATCGGCGCCGGCGAGTCGGTCCTCGTTTTGGCGTACGCCTGAAAGGACAGCGGCGGCAGCATCGACCGCCGTGGCTCAGCATTGAAGTTGGGCACTTCCGTTTCCGCGTCAGTCTCTGTCTCTGCTTCCTCGGTTTCCGTTTCCTCCTCCTCTGTCTCGGTTTCACTGGTGGTGGCCGTGCTCTCTACTGTGCTGCCTCCCTCACTGGCTGTTTGCGATGGCGTCGGTGACGGTGCCGGTGATGGAAGCGCTGCTGGTAATGATGGTGCTGGTGTTGGTGTGGGTGGTGTTGTTGGCGGTGGTGATTCAGTTAATGCAAGAGCTGTTGATGCTGAAGCAGTGGATGATGGTAGTGGTGGCGATGAAAGTGTTGATGGTGTTGTTGTTGTTGTTGGTGGTGGTGGTGGTGGTGAAGAGATCGACTCAGGGTGCTCGGCTGGAGTGGCCTCATGTCTTCTCGCCGGCAGCCGAGGCAGCAGATCGGTGTCAGTTACCGATATGTCCGGCCCCACCGTCGATTGTAAGCCGAGTCTGGGGTTCAGATTTGGAGATTTGGAGTTGTGGTGGTGAGTGTGCATGTGTTGTCCACACAGAGGCGTGCAACGGCAACGGAAACGGCAACGGCGGGAGGGGAAAGGAGCAAAGAGAAAAGGATACGATTGGTTAGTAATCAAGAGAGACTTAGAAATAGTAATAGTAGTAGTAGTAGTATTGGGGTTAGGGTTAGAGAGTTTAGAGATTTAGATTAGAGAGTTCTACGAAAGTAGTGGCAATAATGTTCTCATCAGAAGAAGCTGAGAAAATTAAATAATAGTGTGGCGCAGAAATAAGAAGGAAAAAGATGAAAAAGTAGAAGGAAAAGAAGAAGGAAGGGTGGGAGGACAAGGATGAAGCAGAGTTCAGTGCCGAGTGTCAGGAGTTTGTGTGTTTAGTGTAGTGTGAAGTTTAGTATGCAAAACATGTAAACATCTAAAACTGAAAAACAAATGCTAATTTTTAAACCCGAGTTTTGAGCAAGCGGAAAAAAAGTGGGATGATTAGTTTGATGAAACTGGAGTAGTATGTTTTCATGATGAAATTTCAAATATGACGACAATGGTGGCGATGGTAAAAACTTCAAACAATAAAATTAACTGATAACACTACTGTCCGATTGAGTTCTCCTCAGCTGACATCTGCTCTTGATGCTCAACACCATCCTCACTTTGATGTTCACGATGTTCTGCTACTGCACGACCACTATTGCTGGGACGAAGGAACCAGGCACCACCGTACTGGTTAGTAAGGCAGAGTGAAATTGAATCAGGCACCGTCACAGTAATCAGAGTTAAGCTCACTAGGGTGACCATCAGCGTCGCCTCGCAGAAGAACCAAAGCAGACTGAAGGTGGCAGTGTCGGCCACCTCGAGAAGGTTCCTTGCTCCCTTGCAAATCAGTCCTGAGTGGGTGGTGGTGGCGTTTGCGGTAGTTGGAGGTGATGGCAGTGGTGAGGAGGACAAGCGACTACAGGATACAATGGCTCGCATTAGCTGGGTGACATTACTTGAACTGCTGATGCTGCTGCTGTTGCTGCTGGTGCCGGGTAGACCCATCGAAGAGAGGTTGTGGCGGTAGTTGCCGGTGGTGGCACTGGTTGAGCTGGCACCACCTCCACTACCTCCACTACCACTACTTAAAGTCTGTGCTCGAGCACTGCTGAGGTACGCATTGGAGCGGTTCAGTGCGGAAGGTGGACTGCTTGATCGGTTCGAGGTTGCTGAGGTTGATGTTAAGGCTGATGCAGTGTGGGGCGATGATGTGCTGCTGTTGCTGTTGCTGATGGTGGTGGTGTTTGGAAAGCCATAACTAGACCCTAAGGATGAGGAGGCGCTAGGTCGATAGGAGCTAGGCGTGTAAGAGTGGCTAGGCCGGTAAGTGCTGCTGCTACTACTGTTGTTATAGCTAGTGCCGGTGTTGTTGGAAGTAGTGGTGCTAGCGCTAGTCGAACTAGAGTGAGCTGGAACAGAGCCTGCATAGTGGGAACCAGAGACATTTCGGTAGGTGGGTTTCTCTCGTGGACTAAAAGCATTGTCCGAAGGAGTAGACCTCTCGCCGGAAGACGCCCCAGCAGAAGCTTGCTGTCGTGCCTTGATGCGAATCACCTTTCGCCTGTTGGCAGCCAAAGCCGCCGCCTGGGCACTACTACCACTACTCTGAGGCTCTACCACTTTGCTGGCCGGCTGTTCCTCATCCTCATCAACTGAATCCTTTCGGCTACTACTACTGCGCTCCTGATCCTTAGCTGGTGTTTTGGCTGTAGCGTGATCGTCGCTGCTTGTGGTGTGGTCGACGCCCCTGCTGTGCTCCTTCGCCTGTGCTGGCTGGACACTGGCACTGATAACAGGCGATGCAGCAGTAGCAGCAACAGGCGGTTCCGCCGAAGCAGCCGCCAAGGTCGCCGCCGCCGCTGCCGCCGCCTGAGCACGCTTGCGTCTCTTAGAAGTGGAAGCTAGAGAAGAATGAGGGACAACAGTAGTGGAAACAAAGACAACAATATCATCATCAGTAGTAATCATCGGTAATGCATTAGGCAAAATTAGTGGCTCAGTACTCTGATTGGGCGCGGCTGCTGCTGCTGCGGCGGCGGCGGTGGAACCAATGGCAGGGGCAATGGCCAGATTGGCGCCCGGCGGCATGAAGGAGGCCCCAGAGGACGGGTCGAGGCACATGGCGCTGGACGTGATCACCGACGGACTAGGCGAAACGGAGGCGTGATCGCCCCCGCCACGCCAGTTAGGCAAGTTCGGAGAGTTAGTGGGAGCGGTAAAGGTTGGCAGATTACTTAGACTGGAGGAGTGAGCTGCTGCCGCCGTTGCCGAACTGGGCATCGCCGAAGATGAAATGGAAGAGGAAGTATTGAGGTGACGTGCAGCAGGAGATGAAGAGGAGGAGCCGTAGCTGCTGAGCAGTGCTGCAGAGTTACTACTGGGAGATTTAGTGGAGGGGTTGTCGAAATTGTAATGAGCTGAGGATGATGAAGAGTTGAGCCGAGATGAAGGGGTGGTGGAAGATGAGTAGGGATCGTAGGCCGTAGCCCAGTTGTGAGAGGAGGAGGAGGGAGAAGAGGAGGTGATGTCGCGGTCGAGCAGATCAGAGCCGAGGAGGTAGTCGCTGATGGCCGAACCACTTCCGCCACCACCACCGCCAGAGTACTTTGACTTGGCGGAAGTGGAGGAGGAGGAAGTGGTGGAGGAGGAGTAGGGTGAGGAGTAGGCCGAAGAGGAGGATGGAGAGCTGAGTGGGTGCAGAGCAGTGGATCGATTGGTTGAGCTGTAGTCGGTGAGGTGGTTAGCTGAGCTGGGAGAGTGATAGGAAGACGGTGTACTGTAGCTGGAGAGGGAGGAATTGACGCCGGAGGAATTGGTGGCGGTGGTGCTCCGGGTCGGACTGAAGAGTGAGCGAGCAGTGGAGGATGAAGGTTGAGAAGTTGAAGAGGGGGTGGTGTAGGAGGAGGAGGAAATGTCGTAAAGGGGGTCAGTGTAGTTGTTGTTAGTATCCTTAGCCTTAGCCCTTCTATTGCTCGATTTAGAAGAGGAGGAGGAGGGGGAGGTGGTGGAAGAGGAGGTGTTGTTAGTTGAGGGTGAGCTGTATTTGTTGTTGTTGGTAGTGCTGCTGGTGGTGGTGTTGGCGCTAGTGGAAGAAGTGCTAGTAGAAGAAGTAGTTGGTACTTGCCTGTTAGTGCTGGACCCTGCCGGGCCCTGCTTGGCCAACGCAGAGCTCCGTCCTGCCGTAGTCTCAGCCGTGGAGTAGTCGACACTGCTGCCGGCCACTGCAGCTGCCCCAGCGCCATTAGAAGTGGTGGTGGTGGACCCTCCGCCACCGTGCGAGGAAGCGTAGATGCGCCGTCGAGAGGCAGAGGAAGCAGCGGAAGCGGCGGCGGCAGCTGTAGCAGCGGCGGAAGTTGAATCATCATCGTTCGTTACATCACCCGAGTCGGCGCCGCCCTCCGAGCCGTCGTCTGAGCTGGCTGAGGAGCGAACCGAGGCGCGAGTGTCCTCCTTCTGCAGCGCCTGCACGCGGCGATTGGAGGCGGCGGCGGTTGTGGCCGCCACAGAAGAAGATGTCGTCGTTGAAGAAGGTGAAGTTCGACTGGAAACTGAGCTTTCCACGGCCAGTGAGCCTGCAGAAGCAGCACCAGACGATGTAGTTGTCTTTGGAGCCGGTGTGCCCGTCTTGGCAGCCGAAGCCGCCGCCTCTGCCTTGTTCGCCTTCTTCTGCTTCTCAATCTCATCCTCGGAGACCTGGCGAGTGGGCCGCGGCGGAGTGACCGGCATGACGGGCGTCGGCGCCGATGAGGGCAGCGAGCTGGCGGGGGCGTTGCCGCTCTCCTTCGCCTCCTGCTCCTTCTGCTTCGCCTTGACGCCATTCTGGTGGACGCGCTCCATGACGAAGGGCGAGTCGACCAGTTTGATGATGCCGCTGAGGGGGGCGCGCAGGGCGGCCATCTCCTCGGTGTCAAAGAGCTTCGTCCGAGCTGATGATCCGCCTCCGCCTCCTCCGTTTCCGCCACCGGCCTCTTCCTGAAAACGCACCCGATGGCTAGGCACGTCGTCGTGGCCGTCCTCAAAGCTGTGATCATCGCCGCCGGCACCGCCACCCCTCATTCGCTCCCGCATAAAGCGCGAGCGAAAGTTGGAGCTATTCGAGGGCTCATAGTCTGCGGCACTGGCCGCCGTCGAGTCGCTTGGTCGCTCCCAGCCCCTGGTGTAGCTCAGCTCAGAGCCGCGGGCGCCGTAAGAGCGCACCGAGCCGAAGCGCTCGCCACGCCGACCAGGCGGCGAGCCGCCCCGTTCCCGGTCAGAGTCGCTGCCGTAGCGGCCACTGCTGCCACCGGTCACGTCGAGGTAGCTGCGCTGCAGGGCGTCCTTCGCTGATGATCTACCGGAGGAACCGCTGTTGGCAAATTGCGCCGCCAGTCGGTGGTCACTCTGACTGCGCATCAGATTGCTGCCCGGCACCATCAGATTGGAGGAGGAGTCAGAGGGAGAGAGCAGGCCGCTGGAGAGGAGATTGGCCGCCGGGGCGGTGATTTTGATCTCGCCAAAGTCGGCGGCGTTGCGGCGCATCGCATCCAGGTCGACCTTCTGCACAAACTTGATCTTCCGCGAGAGGTCCATCGTGTCGGGGTCGAGGTTGCGCAGAAAGTCGAGCGTCTTCATGAAGATGTCCTTGTACTCCATCAGCTCCACGTCGGTCCACTCGTCCGCCTCGGTGACGTGCTCCTCCACCAGCTCGCAGTTGCTGGTGATGGTCGCGAGCTCCAGGTCGAGGTCATCGGTCAGCTTTTCGCTGTTCTTCGACTCCGACTCGGTGAACTCGTCCAGGTCGGCGAGCAGCTTTGCCTCCTTGTCCTTCAGGTCCTTGATGAAGCGGCGCACCGACTCGGTGATCTCGTCTCTGATCTGCGAGCTGACCACCGCCAGCCGCTCGCTGCTCTTGCCCGTCTGCGCCGTCTGCTCGGCCAGTTTCGTCAGGCTGCGGCGCACCTGGGTGTTGATGCGGTTAATCTCCCGGCGGAGAATGTCCAGGTGGGCGGAGCGGCACTCCTCGCAGACCTTCTTCTCGCAGTGGGCACAACGCAGGCAGAAGGACTTCTCGCCGCAGACACCGCAGCGGTCCATCTGCGAGGGCAGCGGCTCCGGCTCCTCCCCGGTGATGCCCCGGTGCAGGTCGAGGAAACGGGTGAGCGTCACATTGTTCGGAAAGGACTGGACGCCGTTGTAGGGAATGCGGTGCTCCGCCCGGCACTCCGGGCACTTGATCTGCCGGCGGGCGTAGTCCACCAGGCCCTCCATGCAGGGCTCTCCGCAAAAGGTGTGCTGGCATGGCAGCAGCTTCGGATTGCGAAAGCGGTCCAGGCAGATGGCACAGGTGAGCAGCTGCTCCAGCTGACTCCACGCAGACATTGTGAGTGAGTGAGTGTTGTGGTTGTTGTTGTGGAAGGATTCTTTACAGAAGGTGAAGAAGAGTTGAGATTGAGTAGTCAACAGTAACAAGGGCGAGGTAGGCCGTTGAGAGGAGCATTTGGTGGCGGTGGTGGAAAAATGGTAAATGAGTTAATCCGCTGAAAGAGACAGACTCTGGGGGCAATCAGAGAGTTGATTGCTAGAGGCTGATGTGATTTCAGAATGGTTGTTTCTGTTTTGTTGTAAATAACAATATTGCAGCTTTCAGCTATCCCTTGAGATGTCTTTCTTCGTGAGAAGACTCAACTATTTCAGTCGGCAGTCATGTTCGAGTTGTTCGAGTTGCAGAAAAAAGGAGGCCTCCCCTCCTCCTCCTCCTCTTCCTCCTTCTTCGGCGACTGTTTTGAGCGAGTAAAATTTCAGTTTTGTCAAAATCAATGTGCAACACACAGCAGTGAAACAACGCGGACCGAGAGCAAGCAAGAACGGGACAGAATGTTCTGTTGAGTGCTCTTCGCCACTCGCTCTGATTTGCTGCTGCTGCTGCTGAGCTCTTCAGTCTGACTGGAAACAGTGTAACTAGCAATACTAGAAATACTGGTGAGGTTTTTGAGAAAGCGGGGGAGAAGAGGATGTGGCCGGTGGGGAGGAAAAAGACGTCGTCGTCGTCGTACTCGTTTGCAGAGTGCGAAGAACTTGATGGTGGTGGCGGAGAAGACGACGACGGTGCGCGATTCCTTCCTTCACTCACAGCAAAGAGAGAGAAAGAGAGATTCGACGAAAATAGAATCAGCTGCGGAGAATGTGGGAGATTTGTGTTTCAGTGTTTCCACTCGTCGTCGTCACTGGGCGCAATGGTAGTGGCAATGGCGGCAGTGGTGGTGGCGGAGGTGGTGGTATCACACTTTTGGACTGAAGAAACTTTGGCTGAACCGACGACACAGAGACTGGAGCACAAACTACACAAGCACAGAAAAGTGAGTAATGCTGCCACAGCAGAAGGAGCGACTCGCAAATTGAAAGGGCACACTGCCAGAATTCGGTTCTCCCTCCTCTGCCCCCAAACTGTACATGGGAGCAATAGACACACAAAACACTAGCACAGTAAAACTAGGAGAAGATAATCAACTACTGGCGGATCATTGCGCGAAGATGGGGTGGGAGTGGCACAGAAGAAAGAGAAAGTAGTCACCAGAAAGAGTGTACCGCTACACGAGCTGGAGTTACGCTTGAAGACACCGGTTACGTATGTTCTGCTGACGCTGTCGATTTGAAGTAAAAGATGAAGAGAGGAAAAACACACAAGTCGAACAATAAAAAGAGAGGGCGACGATGAATCTGTGTGCAAATAGAATCGTGGAAGAGGGGCATGGAAGTAATTAGAGACTAACAAGAGAGAACAAGAGAACAGAGTGCGTAGAAAAGAGTGCGGAGAGAGGAGAATACGTACGTTCGATGACTCGTCTGCTGCTGCAGGAACCTGAAGGGTCACACCGAAGCTACGAAGAAACGTACATCACATTTCACATGAGACTGGATACGCTTTGATGAAAGCAATGACACAGACACCACCAACAAGTCTGTTCTTTAGAGCGTCTCGAAACCAATTTGGCTGGCTGTGACGACCTAAAAACACAGATTAAAAGCATTAAAGATTAGTAAACACACACATTTTTAATGACTAATTTGGACATCAGGAAGGATGCTTAAAGATGCTAAAATAGGAATAAACAGGAAACAAACTAAAAGAAGACAACTTTGTTTTTTATGTCGTTTTAAAGAATCCTAAAAATAACACTCAATCTGTATTTGGGCATAAGAATAGTGTGCGTTCTTTGCAATGGTGTTAACGGGAAAAAATGCTCTAATACTCGTGAAGGGTAAGATTAGTGCAACAGGTCAGTGGACTAGAGAACAAAGCGAGAAAGAACTGTCAGCATCACAAGCTTGTGACGTGCAAACAAAACAAAAGGAAAGAAAAACCTTGCCGACACCTCTTACTGTCATCAACAGCAACAACAGCAGCACACAAAGTGACATTTAATCAGCAAAGTGATGCGCAGATGAGAATAAAAGCCCATAATGACACACACACACACTGATGATCACACCAGCTCTAAATTGGTCTGCTTTTCGCGTTCGTTTGACAAATAAAAAAATAGACCGACAACAGGAATACTGTGTTGATTGCCGGCAGTCAGTTGCTGCTGCACTTGGCGTTCAGTCAAGTCCTCGCGCTCGACCTCATGAGAACCTTGAAGCTGCAACATCATGTCATGTCTAGTTGGTTTGCAAATTGCTCACTGACACTTCTGCCTGCCTGACAGGTTTGCCTGTTGAGTCTAATTGACAGTGATCAATGTCAGTTTAATGATCATTGCATGGAAAAAGGTGAACACCAGAAAAAGGAAAGTGAGCTTGGCAACCAGGGAGCGAGTGGAAGTACGTCAGATTTGTGCAAACGTCGACAAGCTTTAGAAAAAGAGAAAGCAGTGCCTGCAATGCTGTCTTTCCATGTCTATTAATTAGCGCCGACAAAGAATAAGAAGCAACAGAAAGAGCTTTGGTGGAGCAGCAAGGTGCGAGTAGGCAATGGGCGCGCAATCAGACACAAACGCAAGCTGTACACGTAAACTACGGGTAAGTCACATGAGGTTCCAGTGCTGTGCTGTAATGATTGCACTGATTCTTCCCCTCTCTTTTTTCGGATGAGCCTTGTTTTGTATCCAAAAGTCTAAGTCAAGCCCTTCGCTGGTAACACATTCAACACTCGAAGCAATCTCAGTCAGTAAAATGCTACGGAGATATTTATAGCTATTGCGAACTAGTGAGCGGAGGTGTGGTGGTGGCACACACAGAAATACGCGTCAAATATATTTGAATCTTGGTAAATCTTCAAAAAT
>JAALOO010000796.1_pt1 | contig 25926 bp, 22 predicted proteins | sample 7257641 | NCBI WGS metagenome assembly JAALOO01 (sample SAMN14085613, study PRJNA598686) | mite metagenome | biome: ENVO:01001000; feature: ENVO:01001002; material: ENVO:01001226; isolation source: single female mite from University of Michigan culture on fish food culture... ...
GAGAGAGAGAGAGAGAGAGAGAGAGAGAGAGAGAGAGAGAGAGAGAGAGTTAGTGGACAGGCACTAAGTGGTGCTTAATTTCTGTTTTATTATCACCACCGTAGCTATCGTCATTTTGTCATGACTCATGAATTGCTACTCATCGCCTCAGTAGCAATTCTGTTTTCTGTTATCTGGTTAGCAGTTATGTTCAAGTGTGTGTGTATTTCGAACGAGCAGAAACTGGCGCGCAGTGAGTGCTCTTCTTCTTTTGGCCATTTTATGGCTGTGTTCTAAAGCGTCCGGAGCACTTCTTCTTGGTGCATCTTCGGTGCTCATGTCGGCTCCTAATGGGGCGCCCATTGCGATGGTCGAGTGTATTTTAATTTGAACAATAACATTGTACACTATTATCGCATATTTGTAGGGCCAGTGTCCAGAACGGGAAAGGGGAAAAGAGAGTCCTGTAGAAAGGGAGGAGAACATGAGTACCACCAGTTCACTAATGACCGAGTGAATGTGTGCCTAATGCTTAATTTTAATGGTGGCCCGCACGTCATCATTAGGCTGCTGTTGGTGCTGGTACTGCTGTATCCTTGAGAAGCCGCATCCCGGTGCCATCTCTTGACGTCTCATTGATGGCGCCCATCTTCTAGTACTTCCTCTTCGGTGCTCCTGTGTTTCCATGTCCTCGCTTTTACCGGTCCTCGACACTTGCTCTCTCTTTCCTCTGCGACTCTGCAGCTTGTTATCATCACATCCGCTTGCATATTAATTGCCGCGCACTCAGCGAGCTCACGCTCATCGGGCACTGCACTGCGCCGGCGGTGCACTACTACCACCAACTACTACAGCCAGGCGTCAGCCATTAGTAAATTTGAATAAATGTACACATTTTAGCAGGCACTTTAGCAGGCGAGTAGTACAAGATGGTGAAGAGAAAGAAGGGGCTCTTCATTAGGTGGCGGTGATAGCAATACAATTACCTAATAATACCGAAAAGAAGTGAACAATCTGGTGCAAGCAAATATGCTTGCCCCTCGCACATACACTACACAATAATGAGAATGATGGCGCCAAATGAAATGAAATAAAGTCAGCCAGAAAAAAAGGAAAAAAGAGCACTGAAGACCATCGTCGTCTGCGTCAGTCATAAATATGAGAAAAAAGAAAAATGCACCGTAGATATTTAAGAGTGCCAAGTATCTCCATTTGGGCACGTTTCTTCGCATGAGCTCTGCTAGCATAAATTAATTAGCCGATAGTGACTTGCTCTGTTTTGTTGTCTGCTGCAGCAGTCTGCTGAGCCTGTTAGACTAATTGAATGCATACACCGGGCTCACACTGGGCGACCGTCTGCCGCTCCAAAAGAGGGAGGCCAATTTGAGAGAGCTCAGCCATTGATGCGTTCTCTTCAGCGCACTCCAGACGGACACTTCACAACACCTCGTCGCATTAGCATTATCACTCAATTAAAAGTCATCTCTTCTAGGCGTTTACGTGGAGAACAAAAATTAACACACAACCCTACAAAAGCTTTATCTGCAGACTGTTTCGCCCTAATGAGCTTTGTTTTAAAAATGTATTTTAGACATCGAAAAACACAGCAATCTTGACTCGGCTTGCGTTTCAATTTTTGTCGAGGTGACAGTGTGCGTTGTTTGACATTGACAGTACAGTGCACCAGTGTAAACCATTTTCAGAGAATCACTGTCCACTGATTCGGGTCCATTGTTCTGGTATGGGGCTCCATTTCAGCTGGCCACCATTTTCCTCTTGTCGCACTGGTCTCGCGTCGTTGCGTCTTCAGGCAATCATGTGCCTGATACAGAAAAAGCAGCATTGCTTATGCACATTGTCTTTCCCTTACAAACACAATGAAAGTCCAGACATTCTTACAGTGTATATCTAAAAAGTGCTTTTGATTTATGATGACGATGTTAGGCGAGAAGCACAGACACACACACAGACACAATCTGCCTTCTTTCTTTTTCCCCTTGCCTGGCTCAATCATAGCGTGAAAATCATCTGCTACTAACTGTGAGCTAAAAGCAATGGCCGAATCAAGAATGCTTGACCATTGCCATAATTAATAACAATCGCATTGCTGGGCGCCATTATACTTTTTTCTCGGGCAATGGGTTTTGGAAATTCAAGTAGCTGAGTTTTTGTTAGCCAGTTTTTCCAATGCCTTCAGTTGGTTTGTCACCAATAAAAAAACACACAAGTGTTTCTGTTCTTCAGAACCATATACTAAACATTTTTTTCTTTTTTGCAGATCTCTGTACGACAACAACATCCAATCACTATCCGAAGGTATTTTCGACAATATGATCAATATTCAAACACTGTAAGTTGCGTTGGCGGCCTCCTGGATGGCCACTAACACGTACGGCTGCCTTTTTGTTTGTTGAACGAGAGTGCTCATCGGATGCCTTTGTTTGTTTGTTTCTCTTTGTTTTTCATTTGCCTAATGTAGGCATCTGGGACGGAATCCATTCATCTGCGACTGCAACCTACGCTGGCTGGCGGAGTACCTGCGCGATCGGCCCACACTGGAAACATCTGACGCCCGGTGTGAGGAACCAAAGCGGAACAATCGAAAGCGATTCGCCCAACTGCACCCGGACAAGTTCAGGTGTAAGGGGGCGGAGGAGTTGCGCACTCGACACGCCGATCAGTGCATGGTCGACAATAAGTGCCCTAAGCAGTGCGTCTGCGACGGAACCATCGTCGACTGCTCTCGCCAGGGACTGCACTCGCTGCCCGACGACGTGCCCACCTTTGCCACCGAACTGTAAGTATTCTAGTAGTGGCAGACTGGCAGACGACACTGCTCTTCAGTGTTTGCCGGTCTGCCGGCGTCCTCTTCCCGACTCATCATTAGCTAAATTCAATCGTGCCTAGGCGTCTCAACGACAACCGCATTGCTCGAATTCCCAACGCAGAGTACTTCAAGCGACTGTCCAATTTGCTTAAACTGTAAGTATAAACTGCACTGCACTTCTGCTGAGTTTAAAATATTGCTCACAATGTGTTTCTGTTGAAGTGATCTGCGCAATAATGAAATTGCCGAAATTGAAGATGGCGCCCTTCAAGGAGCAGACATGCTGCAGGATCTACTGCTGAGTAACAACCAGATGAAACAGATTAGACCGAAAATGTTTGCCGGCTTGCGCAACCTCACCACCTTGTAAGTTTTTGTTTTTAGTTTTTAATTGCAAAAACTAACTTTTTGTTTTGGCGTTCAGGCTTTTACAAGAGAACCAAATCACTTGCATCACCAATGACACTTTTTCCGATTTAGAAGCTCTGAAAATCTTGTAAGTTTTTAAACTTAGTTTTTAAAACAATTAAAGTAATTGTCTGCGCCGTTTAGATCAATCAATGACAACCGAATTCGGTGCATCACTTCGGGTGCTTTTGAGAAGACCAAACATCTCGCCCAGCTGAACTTGCTTTCCAATCCTCTCAACTGCAACTGCCATTTGCGTTGGATGTCGAACTGGCTGAAGCAGCACACCGTTATGGTTGGAAATCTTCGCTGTCAGTCGCCCAAAGCACTGCAGAATGTGCCCATTGATGACGTGGAGGCAAATGACTTCAAATGTGACGACTTGGAAGAGGAGGCGGAATGTGGCCCTGACGGCCTTTGCCCAGCTCGATGCACGTGCATTGGCACAGTGGTTCGCTGTTCGAGGCAGAAGCTGAAAAAGTTCCCTCGTTTCATTCCAAGCACCACCACTGAACTGTACCTGGACGTCAATGAGATATCAGCCATTCCCAATGAGCTGACCCTTTTGCCCCAGTTAACGAAACTCGACTTGAGCAACAACAAAATTGCCATCCTTCCGGCTCACGTTTTTCGAAATTTGACAAACTTGCAATCGCTGATTCTTAGCTACAACAAACTTCAGTGCATCAAAACTGACGCTTTCAAAGGATTGGAGTCACTGAAAATGCTGTCTTTGCACGGAAATGACATCTCGGTAATTCCAACTGGCTCGTTTGACAATCTCAAAATCACCCACCTCGCTATTGGAGCGAATCCTTTTTACTGTGACTGCCACATGCGATGGATGGCTGAGTGGATTCAGAAGACATACTCAGAAAGTAAGGAAAAATTTTTACAATTTTATTCTTATACTAAATTTTTTACTTTTTACAGTTGGAATCGCTCGTTGCACAGAGCCTAAGTCGATGAGTGACAAGTTGCTCATTTCAGCACCGCCCAACCACTTCATTTGCCCGAATGCTTCTGAGGCGAGAATCTTGGCCAAATGCAATGTGTGCTACACCTTTCCCTGCAAAAACGGCGCCACCTGCGTTGAAAAGCCAATGCTCGACTACAAATGCGAATGTGCTCCTGGTTTTCATGGACAGCACTGCGAGAACAAGATTGACGCCTGCTTTGGCAATCCTTGCGACAATGGCGGAATCTGCAAAATACTAGAGCACGGTCGTTTTAGTTGCCACTGTCCAATTGGTGAGCACTTGGCTAAATATTTCTAATAATTTCTAAATCTGATTTGTATCTTTTAATTGCAGGCTACAAAGGCGATCGGTGTGAAATTAACGTAGATGACTGTGAAGTCAACAAATGCGAAAACAACTCCACATGTGTGGACGGCATTGGCTCGTACAAATGCGAGTGCCTGCCTGGCACCTACGGCGACTACTGCGAGAAAAAGATTCAGTTCTGCTCAAAGGAGTTCAACCCGTGCAAGAATGGACAGTGCGTTGAAGTGGGCGACGGATACGAGTGCAGCTGCACTGCTGGCTGGACGGGCGCCAACTGTACGGTGAACAAGGACGACTGTGCCATCAACATGTGCCAGAATGGAGGCACCTGTGTGGATGAGGTCAATGGGTACCGGTGTGAGTGCTCCCTCGGCTACGATGGCCAGTTCTGTGAGAAGCTGCCCGAGGTGGACATGCTCTATCCGCAGACCAGCCCGTGTCAGCATCACGACTGCAAACACGGTGTCTGTTTTCTGCCTCCCGGCTCCTCGGACTACGTCTGCAAGTGCTCCCCGGGCTATACTGGAAAGCGGTGTGACGTCCTCTCGTCGATCAACTTTAAGAACGGCTCCTTCCTTGAGTTTGAACCACTGAAGACGAAACCGTCGCTGAACATTACGCTAAAGTTTGTCACAAAGAAGCAGAATGGAGTGCTGCTGTACTTTGGCGAGGAACAGCACCTCGCAGTGGAGCTGTTCAAGGGGCGAATTCGCATCAGTCTTGACGTCGGCAACTACCCAGTGTCGACGATGTTCTCCTACGAAACGGTCAGCGACGGCACATATCACCAGGTTCAGTTTCAGTTAGTCAGGAAGAACTTTACCATGAAGGTCGACGGGGGCGTTCCGCGCACTATTATCAACGAGGGCGTTCGTGAGTACCTTGAAATTCAAAACAGCTCGCTCTACGTGGGCGGAGTGCCCGATGAGGTGGCTCATTCGGCAGTGCGCAACTGGCACATCTGGAACTCCACTAGTCTTGAGGGTAAGTTTTTTGGGCTTTTTGCCTGTTCAACTTTGACGAACTTTCACCAACTGATTTTTTGTGCTCTTATGACTAGGTTGCATGCGAGAGTTCTTCATCAACGGCAACCCACCTGATTTGGGCATGGCCCGAAGTCAAAACCAAGTGAACCCTGGCTGTGTAGACTTTGACGAGGTGAACCACGCTTGCATGAATCACATGTGCCAAAATGGCAAGTGCGTTCCGTCGAGGGACGGCCAGAGTTACGACTGCAAATGCAAAGTGGGCTTCAGTGGACCATTTTGCGATCAAGGTAAAGACCTTTTTTACAATGATGTATCACCATCTTAAACTCCTACCTTTTTTTCACAGCACCAACATGCCAAAAGGAGATAAAGCGCGATTTTTACTACGAAAAGGCATGCAGATCAACAAAGAAGCTGAAGCTGGCCTCCTGTGTCGGCTCATGTGGCGATGGGTGCTGTAGGGCGCAGAAGACCAAAAAACGGTCTATCAAGTTGGCCTGCAGTGACGGCTCCAAGTACACCAAACAGATCGAGGTGGTTCGCAAGTGTGGGTGCAGTCGCAAATGTTAACCACAGTTTGGCGGGTGGATTCGCAACTTTGATTCTCATTGGATACTGTCGTTTCACACTTCGGGCGCTTCACTTCATTCGGACCTCAACTTGCTGCGCCAGGCAGCAGCAGCAGTCCTTTTCTCGTTTTCTTCTCGTCACACACACACACACACACTCACATCACGTCTGCATCTTTCCTGTGTTCTTCTGCGCGGCAACACGCCCGCCCTGTACATCTCCACTGTCTTTTTCTTTTTCTTCTTTTCTATCTGGCTACAAGCGACTCTCGTCGGACACTCTTTTTGTAAATGATACACCACTTGATCTACTCTCTATAATCTCTTTATCTCCTTTTCTCTTTCTCTGTCTACACCTTTCTACACTGCACTACTTTTCATTTGACCTGCTGATGATGATATCTACCAATTACCTCTTTTCTCTTTTTATTTTTTTTGAGTTGGTTTATTATTTATTTTGTTTTCATTTGCTTCTTCATTTTGTTTTTACTAATTTGAATATTTTATTCGCTTTTTACTCTGTATATTTTATGTTACCTTTTTGTAATATTTCGACCACAAATATATTTGTATCAAATCACAACTGAGTCAACAGTCTGCTACAGTTTTTCGTCGCTGTCGCTTCTAAGCTAAATTCGGTTATCATCTCGCACCATCTGAGCACCATACTCTGCAATCATTGCCGTTGCTATCCACGAATTGGCGTTTATCACTTGAGGCATTATAGAGCCGTCAATGACACGCAAATTGTTGACGTTCAGCACGCGCAAACGCTCACTGACGACGGCATTCGAGTCGGACATTGCCCCACAACGACAAGTTCCAGCTGTACAAAAAAATAGTTATTTCTAAATTTGGAAAAGTGACCCAGATGTACCTTGCCGAAACACTGCCACTGATGTTTGTCTAATGAAGCAGCGAATGTACTGGTCACAATACTGCTCCCCAGTGTAGCAAGGTGTGCAACCAGGTACAGGAGGTAAAAACTTGGCGGTCATTGAAAAGGGGCCCACGTTGGTGATTCGAGTGAGCACCGTTCTGATGCCCTCCACCAGTGCGTCCATGTCCTGTGCATTGCCCAGGTAATTTGGGTCGATCAGTGGTGCGTCATAAGGATTCGTCGACGCCAGTCGCAGTGTGCCTCGGGCTCGTGGCCGTACGTGCTGCACATCAAAGCTCATTAGCCGTCGACCTGTCCGATGGGTAGAGCAGAAAGTGGGTTATAGGAGAAACGTACGTATAACTGCTGCAAATAATTCTCAATTTCTTCTCTCTCATACCTGAATAGGGCCCCCAGTAGTTGGCCCACTCTTGCTGATTGACGCCGTACATGGTGTAAATGCTGCTAATGTTATTCCAGCGATTATTGCTTCGCACCATCTCCGTCATTATGTCGGGAAAGCTGTTGTCATTATTCTGACTGGTCACCAGGTAGGTGGCTGCATTGGGGAACATCGTCAGGGGACCACGACCGTTGACGTAATAGTTGTACAGATTTTGCACAGTCAGATCGACTCGATCATAGGAGCGTGATTGATTGGCAACATCAAAGTAAAGAATGGTGTTACTGTGGTCGTGTAAATTATTGCCAACAGGTAAATTGGCCACCAATGGGATGCCAAAGTTGGACAATTGAGCTTGGGGACCAACGCCGGAAAGCAAAAGCAATTGTGCTGATCCAATGGTGCCGGCGGAAAGAATGACCTCCCGAGAGGCTCTCACTGTGTAGTTCATTCCAGCTCGGTTGAAGGTCACTCCAACTGCAGTATTGCCATTGAAAAGAATTCGAGTGACAAAAGCTTTGGTGACAATGTGCAAGTTGGTTCGATTGCTGTTTGGACTGAGAAATGCCGATGCAGATGTCACTTTGGAGCCATCTTGCTTTATGGTGTGCTGAAAGAGAGTCACTCCATTTTGAGATGGACCTTTGAATGGAAAGAGCCAACAAAAGAAGTCATAAAATTATTTGCTCCATTCTTCTGTAGTAATAAGCACTCACCATTGGGATCGATTATTCTGTAGCCTGCCATTTGAGCTGTCTGTATGTAATCTTTAAAAATCGGCAGCTCGTTTTCCAAGTTATTCCAGTTACTAGTAACGGTGATTGGTCCTGATGTATTGTGATATCCATTGGCGAGATAAGTTGAATCGGTTTCATTTTCAGAGCGGAGGAAATACGGCAGTATGTTGTTGTAACTCCATCCTCGACAGCCATAAACGTTTTCCCAATCATCAAAATTGCGACGATTGCCTCGGTTGTAGACCATTCCACCTGTGATGATTAAAAAACGGTTAATTTTGTTGTGCCACTAAATTATGCAAACTTACTGATGGTGGTAGATCCGCCTAGGATTTTACCCACAGACATGCGAACCGGCATTGAGAAGGCCTGACCCAAGTTTGGCTGGCTAACCATTGGGAAGTTCCAATCGACCTCTGGATTGCCAACAAACTCATAGTAATTGCTGGGGATGTCGGTGATGTCCGTGAGAGCGCCACCGGCTTCCAACAGCAGCACATTCACTGATGCATTCTCTGAAAGTCGAGAGGCGACAATGGCGCCAGCACCACCAGCGCCCACTACAATAAAGTCATAATTGACGTTCCAGCTGGTTCGGGATGCAAGATTGTTATGCTTAATCTGTCGCTGCAAGGACAGTATCGAGACTGTTAGCAGTTGGTAGGCTAAGGATGGAGTGGAAGACATGATTTGTATTGTGCACCACACACACTCACACACGCACAGCCATCCAAATGCTCATTGATAACTTGAATTTGGTGCTCTTTTATAAAAAGTCTCTTTTACCTTGTTTTGCAATGCAAATCATCTATCAGATGATTTATTTTATAGCGGCACCGTCATAACACTACCCGATTATTCATGCAGCTGCCCCTGTAAACAACTGCTTTTTCACTGCAAAAATACATCATAAGGGCCATCTATTTTGCTTTTCAAAACAAGTCAAGTTCATTTATTGTGCAAAATTTTTCATGAAATAACAAAAAAGTTATAAGTTTGTTTGTAAAATGTATTTTTTTACAAACGTTACTGTTTCAATTACTTATTTTTGTTGGCCTGAAGATGGCAGCATGTTTTGAAAAGCTGAAAAATCAGTGAGATCCGTTTTGTACAACGTTTTCATTGAGATTGTTTTCATTTAGGTGAATCAACAGATCGACTGGTCGTTTGAAGCGCTGGTTGCAGTGATTGCACGTTTTGCTGTGATAATTTTTGAAGTGTCTATTCACTTGTGCCCTCAAGTAGTGCATGTAATTGCAGCCTTTTATTGAGCACTGATAACCCAGTACAGTGTCATCTTCACGGACGTTTAAAGCAAACACATTTTCTCCTACTTTCTCCAGTTCCAAATTGTTGTTTTGCTTGAACTTTTCAACAAGCTGCACAAACTCGGTTTTCGAAGTAACCGGATAAGTTGCTTTTCGGAAGTTTTTTTCATATCGGAAATTCACACTCTGATCAGCAGACTCGCTTTCATTGTTGTTGGTTTCATGATCACTTGCCAAGTGATCATCACACTCTTCGTTTTCGTCGCTGGTATGGATGTCAATGATGGGCTCCATAAATCCGCTACTTAGAGGACTGAACAATGAGGAATTTTGCTCAAATTCTTCAAACTCATCGTTTGACTGATATGAGTCTTTGTGATTTAGTGATGATTCAAATTTAATTACATTTTGTTGACGAGTGTTGACTTTTTCCAAGTAAGCATTACTGGAGGTGTTTAATTCCTGTGCCAGTTTTAACAGTTTCTCTTCAAAAATGTTAATTTGTTTGAACTTTGTTTCCACTGTTTCTTGCAGACTCTTCACCTCACACTGGTACTTGTTGAAAATGTCAAGAAAGCTTTTTTGATTGCGGATCATCTTTCGAATGGCTCCCTTCTTGATTGTTCTGACGCCTTTTCGGGGAAAGCTCACGGCCATTGATGGACTTTGTTTGGCTCGGTAGATTGTTGGTGACATACCGATGCCTTTTTTGCTGTTGCTGTTCATTGTGGATGATGATATTCTTCCGATGTCGCCTGATGGGAAATGAATGGGTGCAATGGTAGACAACAAAACGGTATTGAGTGACGTAGATTTTGTTGATGTGACACTGCCGAGTCAGGCTGGGTAACACGATGGAGTCAGTATTGGTCAGACAAAGCCGTGCTCAGTTGGGGAGAGTTTGTGCACTGGCATGACATGTCACACAGTGCAATATAGCTGAGGAATGCTCAGCTGATATAGAAGTAAGTGCCGAGAAAGGACTCTCTGGCCAAGAGCAGTGTAAGCAGTGAGAGCGGCAGTCACTCGGAGAGGAAGCAGGAACCCCTGTGACATCGGAATCGGAATCACATCACTTCAGGGTTCTATATACAGCCGCCTTTTTACGACACTGCCGGTGAGCTGTGTCACACACACACACACTGGTTTGAACCTTATTGTGTGACGTCGCCATTGCTGCAGCCATCTGGTTGTCAGACGGAAATTAAATAGGCACAAAGCCAGGCAGCTAATTTGAAACATCCTTCGGACATTTAGGGCACTGCTGAAACCCTTCACCAGCTTAGGCAGCTGGCGTAAGAAGAAACAAAGTTACAGTTTAAAATTGATTTACGAGCTTTCGATAAATAAAATAACAGTGGTCTATTTTGAGACAGACGCTCACGCACACACACACCGGTTTCCCAGCATGAATTCTTTATTTTGCAGTCTCATTTAGGGAAGTGTGATTAGCCGGTACAGTACGGCCCGGTACTGCTGCTGCTGCTTCACTTACTGCAAACTCAATCAAAAATGATGCCAAGCACAGCTACCACCACCACCACTACTACTGTCGGTGGACTTAATGTGCGTTCTGGTAAAGAGCAAGTGAAGGAGTGCCTCGTAGAGGAAGCAGCCTAATGCAGTGGCCACTCCAAATGACCAGAGGATGTAGACGGAGCGTAGGTCTGCGGGCGCCAGTACGGCCACTGCACTGCGTCCTCCGGAGATGATGCCACTCGTCGGATTGTAGTAGACGCTGGCGCCGGCTGACTTCCACGGCAGCCGGTTGAGCGTGCCGCTCAGCAGCTTCTCAACCAGTCCAGTCTGGTAGATGCGCTTGATTCTAGAGGCACAAAGAGGGAAGGGAGGGAAGAGAGAGTGAAGAGAGTAATGAGTGTGACAGAGTGTGGTGAAGACTGGTGTGAAGGACTCGGCGTCGTACACTCCCGCCCACCACTTACATCATACTGAAGGGTTTAACCAGAGGCGACTTGAGGGGAAAGATAAAGGACACAAAATCCATTGACAAGCTGTCTTGTGCCAAATGAAGTGGTGCTCGTGCGTAGACGTGGCGAATAGTGGCCAAGTACAGGCGACTGGCAATCATCGTCGTCCTTGGCCGTTGCTCCAATGCTCGGACTGCTTCCTCGTCCAGTGCTACCATTTTTTGCTGGGTTCTGGTGTTTTTGTTTGTTTGAGAAACAGTTGTGTGCTCTTAGTGTGCCCAAAGACCCTTGATCTACTTTCTAGTACCTGTTCATGTGCTGGCCAATCACGTGGAAGATGCCTCCTTCTGGGGCGGTTAGGAACATTTGCAGGTAGGAGGAATCTGCTATGGTTATCATGTAGCCTCGATCTGACTGGCTTAACTTTTGGATGTCAGCAATCTGATCTATAGGAAGCTCAAATTCAGGTAGGGCCAGAATACTGTAGAAGCAACCACTGTAGCTGTTGGAGAGAATGAGCACTGCCAGTACCCAAACTGTTATCAGTATTCTAACTTGCAGTACTTTGCCCCATTTCAAAGTAGTGTCTGTAATAACCAAATTAGAAATTGATAAGTAATGAGGAGGAAACTTGAAACTTCATTTGCCACCTACTTTGGCCCATGAAGACGGCAAACAAGTTTAGGGTAATTGAAATTCCAGACGGAGGCTTTCGAATGCTCTTCCATGTTTGTTTCAATGTCAAGTACAGAACGGCGGCAATGGTGGTGAGCGAGGCTACGATGCACAGCCACACTTCAGAGCTGAATGGACTAAAGACCAGCCAATCACGTGCTCGCAGATTAGGACTGCGCGACATAAACGTCAAGTCATCCACGTAAACCGGATAGGAGAAACTCACGACTTTGAGGCGTTCAAGTGATCTCGAAATAGCGCACAGAGCCAATTCGGAAGTCTAGATTGGAGTAAACTTTGAAATAAATGAGATTATAATGTTCTTTTTCACTATTCACTGTCACAATGTCACAAACTTTTGCGGCTACAGTGGTTATCTTTAGGCACAGGCAATCAAGTCCAAAGTTCAAATGCCAAGCAATCATGTGTGAGCAGTGCGTGAATGGAAGCATTGCCGTCATGTTCAATGTACTACTCACTACTCACACTGAAGACACTTGCCTTGCTGTACACTCTTCCTACTACACCGGTCCATTGGCCCTTCAAAAACATTCCCCATGCTCCCTTTCCATCAATCAAATTCACCCCAAAGTTAAACCTCTTTTGTAAGATCTTTAGAATTTCAGTTTCCATGGCGAATTTTATCACAGTCTGACCATTCTTCTGTGAAATGTCGCAGAATGGTAGTATCTATGCACCGAAAAATAATCACTTGATTAGTTCACTATAGAACGAACAAAAAATAAACTGAGAATGTACATTATTGTACGAAGCATTGATGATGGACGATTTTAAATTGCACTGTTCTGCAGGCATCTTTAACTGTTCGAAATGCTCATTTTTCTGAGGCACAAAAACTTGCCGTTCCAGTTTGCACCCGTACCGAACTGGGTTGAGGTGTACAGTAGAGCCTTTCAGTGAAAAGTTTCTTTTTGAGTGTGATAGGAGAACAATGCGAAAGTCTCTTTTTAATGCCGGAAGGATGCTTTCAGACCACCGGGTCAAATGGTGCATCCTCAAGTCAAAAAGACCTAACAACGGAAGGCAATTTGAACAAAGATTATAAAAATTGTCAAGAAAAATGAGTATTGTGACAAAGTTGTTTTCAGTTATGAGGTCAACACTGGTGGTAAAATCAAAAAGAAATAGCAGTTTTTTATAACGCCATTGTGCCGCCAACAACTTCATCTTTGCGCTTTCAAAGTTATGATAATATATAAACGGACAGTTGTTCTGTTCAAGAAAACGAAACATTTGGTTTTGCGGAAATTTAATTTTGGATTCTTTTTTGGTTGTTGATAGGCTAACCAAAATGATGAGTGAGTTCAACGTTGTTGCATTTGTACAAAAAATTTCCAGGTACTCGTAAATACTGGTATCTCCATAATAGTTGGGTATATCATGGCTTAGTGTTGAAATGACACAAATACTGCTAATTAAAATGAAACCGCTTAAATGCATGGCTTCTTTTTGAGGAGCACCTATAAAAAAAAGTTAAATAAAATTTATTTTAATGAAGTTATTGCATTCTTTATTACAAGTAAATGACATTTAAAATTCAATTAAAGGACATGCACTACAGCCTATATTTTTTTCTAATTGACATGTTTACTCTTCAAGGGTCGACCCAGACATTTAAAATCGATAAAATAACTTTTGCTGTTTGAATACTGATTTATCAAAATTGATTTCTCAGTGATTGTTGCAAAAATATTTTACACTCTAAATTCAGTATTCATATTGATTTTTGTGTTGACTATTATTATCACAATAAAAATAAACTAAACTGATAAACGTGGTTTGGTATCTGAATGAATTTAATTCTTGAAACTATTTTATTTTTTCTGAAATTGCTCATTTCAATTGAGCAAAGAGCTATTTTAGAGAGTTTGATATCATCTGCTAAATCGAGCTTGTTAGATGAACCAATCAAGTTTAAATTGAGCTCAAACTTATGCAAAAGAATATTGCTTTCTTAGCAAATTCACTAGTAACAGATATACAAACAAAAACAAGCAATCACTGCAGAATCAAGTGAAAGAAAGTATTACAGTACTTTTGACTTTTGAACTGGCGGCGGCACTCGAGCAGTACTGTACAGTGTTTGGGAAACTAAACGGTTATCTCTCCGGGGAAAGAACAGACCGACCCCGTTGCAGTGCAAAATTTGAAACTCACTGAAGGGCAGTTGCCACCACACTGGTAAAGTGATTTTCATCTGCAATCGCGTATCTGTGTCTGTGTGTGTGTGTGCAAAGTGGGAAATTACAGCCTCGTCAGTGGCAGAGTTCAGAGCTCCTTTGGAAGGGATTGCAGCGAGGAGTGTACCGAATTGCTGCCGGACGCGTGCCCACTGACGGCACTGTCGGCGACGGAGATGGCGACGGAGGCGGCCTAAATTTAAATGCGTGGTCAGAGTGGTTCGGTGCAGCGTTCACTGGTCACAGTCGCTGCCGGTGATGACACTGCGCCACTGCCAGGACTGTGTACTTTCACAGCCTACTGATGTACTGGCGGAGATGATGAACTTTGTCCAGCCATGTGGCGACATGTGCCGCTCTCGCTCCCAGTGGCTGCAGTGGCTGAGTGGACTCACTTGTCTCGCCTATTGACAATTGTTGCTGTCGTCTGTCAACTCTCATTGCCTGCTCCTCTCTGCTCTTCTTTTTAGTTGGACAGAAATTTCCGTACACACGCCTTTCGCATCACGTAATATCCGAGACTGCTTTCCACCACTGCTTATCACCGCACGCTGGCCGCGACGAGACTGTACGGCAGACACTTGGGAGTAGGAAAAGGCCAAATCAGGAACGAAAATCAACGTCTGGTGGTCCAAAAAGTGGCTTTATTTGGCTGGCACGGCACTATTTGTGAGCACCATCACTTGGGCTCAGATGATGCCACCGGCAGACTCTGACACTTTGTTGCCACCGAGACAAAAAATGGACCATTTTAGCAGTGTTTGTACGAATAATAAAATCAAATCTCCCTTATCACGTCTGATCGACTGTCCTGTCTACTAACTACGGTGCCTGTTTACTTGGCACCGCTTTAGTTGCCGCACTTATCGCATTCACATAGGCTAATTATAGCTAGTTGGTGGTCGTGTAAAAATGGCCCACAAAAAAAGAAAGGGAAAGACTTTGCACAATGGAAAAAGTGCCTCATAGGACAATACCATAGAATTAGAGGAAAATTAAGTATTGAAAAATTAGCATAAAAACATTATACTGTTTATTGCAGATGTCATCTCTCTACTGGCTTTTTGCGTAGTTTTAAAATACCAAGTAAACAGTAGTTGCAGAAGTAGTTTAAAATACACAGGTAAAACAGTTGCTAACTATTCGGTTGATATTTGTATATCATTGTACAGCGCAGAACAGGTTGAAATGCGCGGTGCAAATTGAACAACGCACCTTTGGTGGCCATTTTTGAGTATTGGGAATTTTTATATTTCAGTCCTTCCTCAAGTTGCCAATATGCAGTCAGTACTGATGGCAAACTTAAACAAGGAAAGTTGCGCTTCTCAGCTGTTCCGTAAGAGACGAGTCAGAGTCAAAAAGAGAAGTAGGCAATCGAATGGAAAAAGAGAAAAAGTGACGATCTTGTATGACTTGCCTTGCTCAGGGTGAGAGAAGAGAGGGAGAGAAAGAGAGTCATCGGCAAACATGCACACAGGTAACTGCCACCAGCCATTGCCGGTGAGTTGCGGCAACGTTTTACTATGCCAGCTCAGTACATCGCTGCTAGACAAATGTGTACACAGAGTTTTGAGACAACAGAGCGTGCTTGTTATCATTTTGCACTTGTCACTACTTCATTGCAAGTGCAATGGCCCACAACTGATCACCTCTTTTTCTCTTCTTCTTCAACAGTGTTCTACCAGCAGAGCTTTGCCAGTCGCTTCATTCTTCTACCATACTGACCTGATTCTCCAAAACTGACTAATATTGTTTTTTACACGCAATCTTACGTCATGTTTATCAATACGACTTTTAACTATACTCTTGTTTAAACTTTACTACCAAAAAGTATCCCGTTCTGTGTTTTGATCAAAACTGGGTGACCGTTAAGTAGAAGCACTTCCGCATTGGACAATTACCGTTTCACAGCAGGAATGTTTATTTCCATCTTGTCATCTTTAGTAATGGTGAGTCCTTCATGTTGTTTGTTGCTTTTAAAGTTGTCGATGAATCACTGCAAAAATGATAAATTATTTACGCCTCTAATGCTTGAGTTTTTTAGTTTTTTGCTGGTTTCCTACATAGTTAACTCTTGTAGTTCATTACAGTTAATTTAATTTTATTACTTTTGTTTAACTTAAAAATTTTATTCAAGTTGTTTATAAGTTGACCATTTTAAGGCAAACTACAGTGTTAAGAAAAGATTAAATAAGAGATTATACACTTTTTCATATTACTAAAACAAAATTTAATAATTGTCAGTCTAATCAAATAAAATTTATAAATAAATAAACAATTGAACAGACAAAACGAACAAGATTATTTTGAAAAAAAGGTTTTTTGTTATGAAATTGCAATAATTATTAGTTACAGTTATTACAGTTTATATCAAAATAAAAGTTATTTTGAAAAAGCTGATCAGACAAATGTTAAGTATACAAAAATAACATTTTAAAAGCTTTTAACAACTTTTTTTGCTAAAAATATTTTTAAATTTTTAAGCAGTTAAAATAAACAAATATTATTTTACGTGATAGTCAATTTAAAATTATTCATAAACATTTAATGCTATCAGTTTTAAATAAAAATTCAAGATAGTCAATTTTAGCAAAATTTTGAGCATTAAACTAAAAATATATACATGATTAAGTTTTTCTAGTAGTAAATGCTCTAGTTTGGCCAATTTTTGTTTGTGTTTCTTCTTAGCAACAAAATCACTAACTGCACGACAAAGACAATGACGGCAACAAAAATTCTTTTCTCAAGTTGAACAATCGATCGAATCAATATTTACATGAATTCAGCTTAATATGGTACTTGAAAATAAGGCAACAACAACAAATTGTCACTCGACTTCATTGACAATAACACGGAACAATAACTGCAATGGCCTTGGCCGTTGAAAGTTCTAATTGCAACTTGAGCAATTTTTCTTTTTTGTTAGGGTCTAACAAATTGGTCAAGTTTATCACAAACTTTTTTTTTAAATTTTTGCAAAAAACAGCGTAAAGACAAATAGATGAAGTTTTTAAAAATGTTACAAAACTGATGTTAACTTTGAGGTCATTATGCCATTAAACTGTGTTTGTTGATTTTAATCACCTTTGTTATACTTTGCCTTGATCATGTAATGCCGTCATTAATAATAATTAATATAACAAATGACAAAATATATTATGCAATAAACGTTTTTTTGAAATGATCCAAGTAAATTAATGTCAATCAAACTACAGTAGAACTGCTATATTTTTAAAATAATGTATAAATAATTACATTGATTAGCCACACTTTTGAGCTATGAAATGATCGATAAAAATAACAACAATAAATCAAAGCACTACCCCGACAGTCATCAATTGCTAGTACAAACAGGCGACAGCACTGAGACAGCACTGACCAAGGGAGCATCCTCCTTTGTTTATTGAAGGCTAGAAGTAGTTTTTGTGGGGTTGTACAGTACTGATGTACCAGAGAGTACAAGGAAACAGTATAAACAGACATTGACAGGGCGCCACTGTAATGTTGTCTACTTGAGGAAAATGAGACAAAGTCAGTTGCTGGTGATAGGCATGTACAGTCGAAGTGAATGAATGGGTTGCAATCATCGCAACAGATTGAGTAAGCCATGGCCGGGGACATGTTCACTCGAGGATGACTGCCCCCTCGGTGTTTCTCATTCTCTCTTTCTCTTTCTCTGCCTTGACACGCACTGCGCTAGTGCCACTTTGTCCAGTGCTTCAAAGGCAGTAGCAGCTGTAAATTGCAATATGCAGCAGTCTGACAGTTCCCCTTATCAGTGACTAGCATCCACACTAGTTAGCTGTCTGTCTCTTCACTCCTCCTCCTCCTCCACAACTTCACCCACTGCATTGTTTCTACGCGTTTATTAGCATAGCTCAACACCATTTTGTGGCCACTGAGCTGATTGTCTGCTTTGTCAGACCAGCTTTGTAGCAAAAAGTACTCGAATAGACCAATTTGATTAATCAACTGGTAATATTTTTAATGTGCTGGCTCAAGTTAACTGCCTTTCGACATAACTTGTCTTTGAACTTTGTTCAATTGTTATCTGTAGACAATAAATAAAAAAAATTTGCCGCCAACTACAGGTAGTTCAAATAAAAAGCCAGCTCATTGCATACAAATTGTGCAAACATAATAAAGCTATTTTAAATTTTGATAGTGTGTATGATGATGTTGCACAATTAACTCATCGATTACTTCCACGACCAATTGTGTAGATTGTAGTTTTTTTATTTAAAAATTGTTTTATTTTTGCAACGCCTGCACTCAATTTGATGTCATTTATCGCTCTACGATTTCTACCAAATAAAATGATTTCTGGAGATGATCCAAGTGTCTAAATGAGGCGAAAGACATGAAAGCTCATGCACTATGTTCTTAACGATCTCTCTATAGTTACGGCTGCATATGTGTGTGTTCTTGACAAATAAACTGACGACCTTTTCGTGCAGTCACTTTTATATTTCATAATGCTCAGAAAAACCATCAGTTGAAGGTAGTTGCTTGCACTGAAAGAAAAGAAGCAGTAGGCAAAAAAACCATCCTGAGCAAAAAGGCAATGAATTAGTGATGCTAGTGAAAGTGTCACTTTTGTGGATGAATCAATACTGCTGGTGTAGGCTACTTTGTATCAACGGAACAAATTACTGCATAAACTCAACACATTTCCCCTCCACTAAAATGACAAAAGGGCTGATGTCAGCGCAACTAAACATCTAGACTGTTCAGTTTATATAGTTTTCCTAATCTAATTTGATGTCACACCTCCATCATCAAAAGCAAATCATTGGTGTAATTGGTGTTGTAAGTTACGCGTGCAGAATGTTTAAAAACTAGGCACACTTTTCTCACGCATCCAATAACCATGGAAACAAAACGCAGTGTTTCTAATTCTTATAAAGTGATAGCAAAGCGATAGGAAAAAAGCAAACCAAGTCAATAACCTGTCCCCCGTGATGGCCTTGAAAAGAAATATATGTGTGCTAACTGATAGTATGCCTAATTTGTGTGTAATGACTTGAAAAAACGATAGGTCGCCAATCATCAACGCACACTTACTCACTTTAAATAGTTGGCAATCGTCACCTTATCAGAAGTAGTAAACTTCGGCGCCTCATGATCGCCGAGTGATGCTGAAAACAGTATAATTGCACATAAGAAAAATACATCTAAAAAAACTGTAACCAAAAAGGTTTTTTGAAATGCAAAAATTGGGCTGAGTTGTGGAACATTCTTGTTTAATTGTTGGACACAAACACTTGAAAACGGCAAATGAGCTGTGAGTGTGTCTGCCTGTACTAGTGTTACCACTACCCTGCTCTGTGCGATTAGATTGCGCCATTTACTTGATGAGCAAAATAATCCCCAGTAATTATCAACTAGCGGTTTTTTCATTCACACGTGTACTTGATGCTGTTTTCTGATCGATTGCCGTCGGCTTGGTAATGACTGCCTCCGCCTGTACTACGCATAGCCGTTTTGCTTTATACCAATACGATGCTACAGCTTTATCAGGTGAACATTGGTCTGATTGGAAGCGTCGGATCAGAGAGAGAAGGAGACAGAAAGGGACAGAGAGGGAGAAAAGGAGAGTGAGACAAAGAAAGTGCTTTGGAAACAATTCAAGTCATTTCAGTGTTAGAGCTAGCAAGCTGCTGTTTTAGGCCTCGAGGCAGATGTCATTATCGCATGCATCTACAAGTGTCAATACACCTTGAGTTGGCAAACTCCAGTGCGCAGTGCACTGCATTTGCATTAAGCAGCCATGTCTAGCAGTGTTACTGACACTGCTCGATTATAATAAAGTTAATTAGCCAGACACTAAACTATTATTGCATTAGCTTGTCGCAGTCTAGTCGACTCTGGTTCGCTCAATTGCCTAGGCAGTTTTGTAGTTCAACTGTGTTTGTACCAAGAGTGAGAGATAGTGACCAGATAGAGAAAGAGAGAACAACTTGGAGAGAAAAAAATAGAAAGAGCAACAAATAAACAGTCGCAAGCATTAGCTGTGAACACATTTTTTGCTGTGCCACAGTGATTAACTTGAATGCCGATTTGTCTTGGGATAGTGGGAGAAAAAGTACATTACAACAAAACCGGATAGCGAAATTGATTTTTTTGTAGAACAAAAAAGCACAAGAAAATGTAGACTTTAGAGTTGTAAAATTAAAAAATATATACTGCAATTTTTCCATTCTGTCACTGATGTGTGTTTGTGTGCAGACAAGCTGGTTGACTAGATGCAGTTGAGAGTTCGTTTGGCTGCGCTTCAGCCCACTGCTATCAGCCCACTTGGAGACGTACAGAAGGTCTGTAAACAAACAAAAAATAGCACTTACATTGCAAGTGATGAATAGAAGTGAGATTTATCTCGCCCAGGACGAGGTTCAAAATCTATCTGACAGCTTTTTTGTTATTCAACAATCAGACGACTCAGACACACTGGGTGCACCATGTGTTATTTAAAATGATACAACCCAAAACACTGACGCTAAAGTTAGCATGAGGCAAAGTTCACATGCCAGTGAATTTTCACTCATTGATCCAAAAAAGCAGCCAAATAATCTAATTTTTTACTTTTCTAGTTTCAGAGAGAAAACAATGGAGAAGAACACCTTGACCAATGTGGTGAAAATGGCGGGGATGCTGATGAGGAAGGGTCAAATAAAGGGAAACGCAAAAAAGAAAGTGACAATAATAAATGCGGAAAAGTAGTGGAAGAAGAGGAGGATGAAGAGGATGATAGGGACAGCAGCATCTCCGGCAAGACTGGTAGCGAAGGGAGGCGGCAAAGAGGCGACAACACCGGCGACAGCAGCAACATCAGCAGCAACAACAGCAGCATCAGCCTGACAGCATCGGGGGATAATCTGGCCTGGCCTGAATGTACCAAATCAATTAGCGTCGACTGCAATAGGCATCATCATCATCGTCACCACCACCACATCGAGGGAAATGAAAGTTCAGCTTGTCCTGATAATCAGAAGACTGATAAGGCTGATGCGTCGTCGTCGGCGGCGGCGGCGGCGGTGGACTCAAGCTGCTCCGATACGGCAGCAGAGGGGGGACCTCACCGAATACAGAACCTCCTTCAAGTGCCCATCCAGCAGACACGGTAAGTAGTGGTGACAAAGTGCTTGTGTGACCATTATCAGCACCCAGTGCTTGGCAGTGTGTGGGTGAGGGAGAAGAGGCAAAGAGCGAGAGTGACTGCACCACCAGCGGAGTACTCGCCAGAAAGTGAGTCTCTTGAGCTGACTAAGGAGTCGTGGCTGAACTTTTGTCTCGAATGGTTCTCACTGCTGGCCACATCCATCCTTACTTACCAGAGAAGCAGTCAACAGTTGAGCACAGTCGTCTCCGGTGCTTCACTGACACTACTTCGAGACAGTCACACCAATCATCGTCAGCTCGACGCTGATTTACTGCCAACCTACGCAACACTTGACGGCGGCAGTTGCCCACTTGTTCCGCTAGTCCCCAAACAAACATGATTTTTACCGCACTTTTCCGCTGGTTTTGCGCTCGATTTATGCTTGACAGAATTTTCCGCTGGATTTTCAGTTTCCTCAGTATTGGAAATGATTCAGAAGACAGGTACTGATTCACACTTGTTCATCTCATCAACTAGTTTTGGTTGTCTCATTAGTGCTTTTACATTGCTACTTCTTCGTCATGCTTAGTTCACTTTCATTTCTCTAATTTAAAATTGTGTTTTTTAGTTATGAGAACATCATCTCTCGAACCTGCTACTACGCCTGGTATGTGCTGACCCGACGCATCGACTCCAATTACCCTGACGTTCAGAAGAAGGTGCTCGGCTCTGAGCTAGTGCAAAATGCCGTTCATTTGGCGGCTCAAGATGAGTATAAGCAGATCAATGGAGCTTTGCCAGGCAAGTCAAATCTGCTTAACTTTACAATTTCCCAGTTTGAATTAACCGAGCAGGGGAATTAAACTGTTTTTGTGCAGATCCAAAAGAGGCAGAGTACCAAGAGCTGGTGGAGAAGCATCGCCAAAACTCGCATCGCCACTTAATTCGCCTTCAGTCGTGCATCTCCTCCTCGCTGATGCGCATCGCCGGCTGGATTCTCTACCGCCTCCTCTCGCGAATCTTTACCAGCATCCAGTTCAACAAGTCGCAGATTGACCGCGTGCGCGCCTGCTCTACCCAGAACCGTGATCGGAACATTCCCACAGTGTACCTGCCCCTGCATCGATCTCACCTCGACTACATTCTCATCTCCTTCATTCTCTACATGAACAACATCAAGCCACCGCTAGTGGCCGCTGGCGACAACCTGAACATCACCTTCTTCGGCCAGCTCTTACGCGGCCTTGGTGCCTTTTTCATCAAGCGCCGCGGTGAGACGACCGGGCCTCAGGCAAACATGTACCAGGCGATCATGCGATCGTACATCACGGAAAATCTGCGCGAAGGTAACGCACTGGAGTTCTTCATGGAGGGCGGGCGAACGCGGTCAGGCAAGGTGGTCATGCCCAAGTTTGGACTGCTCTCCATTGTTGTTGATGCTCTGCGACAAGGTAAGATCTTTTCCATGTTGTTGTTAAAGTTTATAGATTTTTACCAGCCATTTTGTTGCATCACTAGGCGCAGTAGATGATGTGTACATTGTTCCGGTGTCCATTTCTTATGAGAAACTCATCGAGGGCTCCTTCATCGATGAGCAGCTCGGACTGCCGAAAAAGTTTGAAAACTTTAGCGATGCGACCAAGGCAATCTGGGAGACGCTTCACTCCAACTACGGCATTGTCCGAGTTGACTTTAGCAAGCCTTTCCTCCTGAAGGAGTACCTCTGCCAGACAATGGACGCCGAGGCTAGTGCGGCCTGCCAGCCGGCACTGCCTCTGCAGTATCCACTGGCTGCCAGCGAGCAGACTAAGGCAGATATCGATACCATTTACAACTGTGTTGCCTGTGCTGGTGAGTAACACTAAAACAGAGTAGTTCTCTGTAGTAGCACCGAGTCAGCTAATCACCAACTAAAACCATCTTTAGGTACAATTTCAATCGACAAGACCAGTCGAGAGCAAGTCGAAGTGGCCTTCCGCCACAAACTTCACATGAAAGAGACCAGACGGCAGTGCATTGAGTCGCTAGCCAGACACGTCCTCTTTGACGCTTACAAAGAGTCGGCGCTCATGTCGACGCACATGGTGGCCTTTCTGTTGCTGACCAAGTACCGCCGTGGAGTGACACTGGACCAGCTGGCGAATGACCTCGACTGGCTGCGAGACATCCTCCACCGAGAGAAGGGACAGAGCCTGAGCGCCTTTGGCGAGTGTGAAGACCTGGTTCGGCAGGCGATGTTCTACCTGGGCAAAGATCTGGTGGCCACGGAGAAGGTCTCCATGAAGTGGTCCTCTTGGCGGTCATCCTCTACCAGCAACTCTGCCCGCAACTCAGTGAAGCCGTACAACCGCTTCAAGAGCACCGGCAACGCCTACCCGCGTCTGGGCCAGCAACGGAAGAACAATGCCGCCCTGTGGCAGCACGCTCCAGCGGAGCAGAACACTGAAGAGGACGCATCAGGTGACCAGAACTCACACATTGAAATTGTGTACCTGAAACCGGTGCTGAAGCTGTACGGCGCACTGCAGTTGCACTACTACTCCAATAGCGTCGTGTCCCTCTTTCACCTGGAGTCAGTTGTCGGTAAGTGTTTGTGTGTGTTTTCTCTGTGCAGCAGTTTTGTTTTGCGGGCGAAACACAAAAAGGGCAGCTCAGGTTACTGATTTCTTCTCATTTTCTCCTTACTACCAACAGCTACTGCACTGTTCTCCTTCATCAACGTCGACATTGGCTCGCTCATCTACGACCCCACGACGTACATTTCTAATCTCACTGTGGACAAAGTGGAGTTCTTGAATCGCTGTAAATGCATTTGCTCCATGCTCCGATATGAGTTCTATTTCACAAAGGTAATTGAAATTCATCAAGCCGAAACCATTACTAACGGTTGTGTTTGTCTCTCTTGCCACTTGTTTTTGTTTGCAGACATGCCAGTCCTTGGATCAAGCGCTGGAAATGACTTTTGATTCCTACGTAGCTAAAAACATTTTCGTGCAATCACGTAACAACCGAGCCACATTTCCACGGTGCAGTTTAGCCTCTGACATGGGCTACCTCAGCCGCAGCAGTAGCAGCAGCAGTACCATTAGCAGCAACGGTAGCCACAGTCTCGAGGTAATTGAGGAAAGTCTGAGCGAAGAAGAGTACGAAAACGAACACGACGATAGCTCATCACTGGGCGACTCGGACAGGGCCTCCAATCAGTCTTCCGACCCTAACAGGACCAGTGAATTCAGACTGCTCCTCACCAGTCGCAACTGTCAGCTGCTCAACTTTTACCGATCAATACTGGCGCCCTACCTGGAGTCCTACTGGCTCACCGTGGACCGCCTGGCTGACTTTATGGCCACTACTGACAGTGAGAGCGACACTGAAGAGAACAACACTCCCCTAATTGTGGAGGAAGCAGTATTCCTTAAAGATCTTACCACACACGTCCATCACTTGCTTCAGAAGGGACAAATTAATTATGGTACGTTTGCTTTTTGATTGACTATGATGTATTGCACACAGTCCAGTTCACTAACACCAAACACTTTCCTTTCTCCCCTTTCTCCCCTTCTTGCAGAGGAATCAATTTCCTACGACACCTTTCGAAACTCACTTAAATACCTGGACTCAATCAATGCAATCAGACGGATTGAGCAGGCGAGGAGACAACATCGGCACAGTGGTCAGACGACGAGTGGTGGTGAGTGGACGGGTGGCTCGGCCGCTGCCGCTGCCACCACTACCTCACCTGCTGCCGTCGTTGGCTGTCCAGCGCCGCCGTCACTTGCCCATCACTCATCGGCACCGCTGTTGACAACTCCCAGCGCGTCCGATCAGGCAACACTGACGGCAGCGGACGCCTCAGCAAGCCAGCGATCAGAGGCGAGCATCCACTCGCTGCTCAGTGCCACGCAGATGCGTCACTTGGTCGATTCGATGAGGATATACATCGGTCGCTTTGACACGCAAACAAGGTGAAACAGTAACACACACTGCTCAGTTGGTGGTCATCGTGCTTTTGTCAGTATCACATCTCTCTCTTTCACACTTTCACATTTCATTCATTCCAATGCTATTTGTAAACTATTACTCATCACTCATTCAGCACTCCCCTAGTCTTCTCTATCTTTTCTCGCATCCACTGAACGTTTTGTTCAGTATCTTGTATTTTTTGTAAACTACTTTTTTAATTTATGAATTTATTTTTTAATATCTTAATAAAATAAACAATTTATATTTTTTATTTGTTTTTTGTGTTTTAAAAAAATTATGATAACATGTGCTTTTGGGTTTTTTATTCTTCAATTTTATGAGAAAATCAAACTTAAAATCTGTGTTTTATATATAAAAAAGAAATCTTGGAAAAATTGAACTACTGTTTTTCTTATAAATAGTATCGATATAATTTGTGAATGACTTGCTCAACTGATACAATATAAAGAAAACGAAATTGAGAAATTGTCAACAAATACGTTTCTGATATATTTGTAGAAATAAACTGTTTAACTTTCGATTAAGAAAAGCATTTCACTTTTATTGATACATTTTATTGCTACTATTGACTGTGAGCAAAAATAAAACTGAGAAAACTACTGACTAACTGACAAATCTAATCAACATCTAAAATAGCTATCTAACTTCCCTAAAAAAATGATGTTTCTCCCTCCGCACTGACTTTTTTGCTTC
>JAALOO010000797.1_pt1 | contig 25920 bp, 24 predicted proteins | sample 7257641 | NCBI WGS metagenome assembly JAALOO01 (sample SAMN14085613, study PRJNA598686) | mite metagenome | biome: ENVO:01001000; feature: ENVO:01001002; material: ENVO:01001226; isolation source: single female mite from University of Michigan culture on fish food culture... ...
TTCATGATTCTATGACGCGGTTTAGTTTAAAAACGACGCTAATAAATACCTATCTATTGATGTTAAATTTGAGTTGACTGGACTACTAAAAGTATTTTTTATTATGGATTTTCCAAATGACACTGAATAAAATTTTTTTACAAATTAACCAGCCAAGTAAACCTCAAATGTTGAAGGCTGGTGTCATTTGGTTGATCGGCACCGACGGCTCGGGGCACAACGAGCTTGCGAGTTGTGTCCCGAGCCGTCGGTCGATGCCGATCAACCAAATGACATCAGTCAATGCTTAACAACCTGATAAACAAAATAAACGCTAAAATGAAACGATGGTTCGTGGCGCGAAGCGACACTCACACCCTTGTAACTGTTTAAAAAACAAGGGTTCAGATTGGGTTCAGATGGTTGAATTTAGCTGCCACCAAAGTTGGGTGCCAGCGCAAAAAAAGTAACAAATACTGTAAACAAATCCCGCCAAAATTTTGAAAGACTAGTCACCTAAATACACCTAAATACACCAAAAACGCACACTGCTGTCTACGACGGCGCTGGTTCTTCCATTTTGTCCAGCCTAGCGAGGTGACGAAATTGCCCTTCGGTCTTCAGCCCTAACTCCCATTTTGAAGTTCTCTGACACTTCCCTTCGATCTAGCTTTGCAAAAAGATGAACGGAAATTCTACTGAAATGGAGCATGCCGTCGCTCAGCTTCCAGAAGACAGTGTTTTCGTCTACCTGAAGCCCATCGAAGCGATGGTGAATAAATCATCAATCTTGGCCACCCTCAACCCTGAAGAAATACACTTCTATATTAGTGTTCCAAAGAAAACATGCTCTAGTGAACACTTGGCAAAGTTTTTGGCAGGCAAGTTTGGTGGAGGTCGCCTAGAAGAAAACGACACTTTGTGGACCTTTCCGTTTGTTGTTTACGCCAACACAGAGGGAACCAAGTACGCGCCAATTCCAAAACTCTTCACTATGGAAATGATGGAACGCTCGTACCCTTGCTACAATCCTGCAGAAAATTGCTTCACCATTTTCTATAGTCATGATCGACGAATCGATTCAGTTGCCGAGGTTACTGCTGCTAATGGTCCATCTACTCCGGTTGCAACTGTTAGCTTCTCCTCATCAGGTTCGTCGTCTGCTTCCAATTCGACCAATTCAACTGAGGTTGCTTCTCTTTGTTAAAAGCAAAATATCATGGAGTTCTGCCTTATTTTCTAAATTTAAAAATTGTAACTCTCTTTTGATCAACTTGTCAGTCAACAGGCACAACTATACTTTCATAACTCTTTGTGTAACTCAAACTACATCATCACAACTTTTACTCTAAAAGCCATTTCGAAAGCATGGCCAATTTCAGTTGGTCATTTCATTTAAACTTTAAAACCACTTTCCGATATAAAATTCACAGAGAAAAGAGCATGTTTATCTTTGGTAGATTGCCACTTCCACTCGCTCTCCTAACCACCGCCTAATTGGACTTTGATTGACTAACCTCCCTCTCCTGCCGTCTCGATTGTGTTCGGTGTTCGCAACCGTAGTCTACGATCAAATTACAGCAACCTCCTCCTCTTCCTTTCCTAGCTCAGCTCAGGCAGATTTGCCGAGCAGTAGTAGACTTTGACGACTAATGACACAGACACGAGAGGGACGCGGCGACGGCTGTGGCGGCGGCAATCGTGGTGAAGAGGATCACTGCAAAGACAAATTTCGCAGAGGACCATTTTGCCAATTGAAATCAGGCACATTGGTGGCACTCTACCCTCAACAACTACCACCACCATGACCTGTAGTGGTAATAATAGGTAATTGCAGTGATGCAGCAGACAGCAAATAGTACCTTCCAAGAAGAACAGCAGCCACCACCACCACCAGTCGCTCTCACTGTCTCTCTCTCTCTCCCGTTTTCAACATTAGAGCAGTTCACGAAGACGATGGACTTGTTGCGTGTCCAGCAAATTTGCAAATGTGCCGCCAAGCGCGAAGAAAAATCGAAAGTCCTCACTCAGCCATCATCATCTTCAACAGCAACAGTGACTGCGACCGTCATCGTCAACATCGCCAGCCGACACACAATCGTCATCAAGTGGAGCGCAGCGGCTGCACAGACAATACACTGCAGACACACAAATTGCCGACAATAGATGGGAGAGTGAGGAGAGAGAGAGGAAATGCATGGTCATTGTGTGTATTTTACGAAGATGCCGTCGATCTGCGGATTCTGCAGCACTGGCAACAGAGAACACTGCTGACCAAGCCACTGCATCGTCATTACCGTGATCGATATTACAGAGGAGAGTGAATAGAAGAGAACAGAGAATAGAATAGAGTGGCAAGCCATGTTCACTCGTCTGCTGCTGCCTCATTGAGTACCTCAATTTGAGGTGAGAGACAGTCAGCCATGGAACGAGAGCGAGAGAATGTAATTGAACTTAATGACCGCCCGGTTATACCGCTCGGTCGACCGACCATCCATTCTGCCGTCGCTCTCGTCTTCATTGGCCGAGTGTGGGGAGAAGAGCAAGAAGGGAGCCACAAGTGGGAAAGCGGCAACAACAACAACAACTGCTTGCTTGCTTGCGGCCACCACTGCAGTGCACTCTCTGTCTCTATTCTTTCCTTCCCTCAGTCAGTCCATCTCAGTCTGCGCAGACGGAATACACAGGAGGGCAGAACAAAAAGTGAAATGATAATAACAGTCTCGGTGCCGGAGATGTGTGTGTGTGCCCAGGAGGACAGTGTAATTAGCCCTGGCAATGGGACTGCAGTCACAGAGGCAGACACTACCACCACCACCACCGCAGTCAGATTCAGAGATGGCAATGATGGTGGTGGTGGTGGTGGCAGCACAATTCGATAATTGGCCCAAATATTCTGTGTTCGGCTGCTTGGCGGCTCCGATTCGGTCCCTTCGCAACTATGTTCTTCTTCTTCTGCCTGTCTGTCACTGCTGCAGTGCGTGCTGCACGTCTGCTGATCTTCGTACTACCTGGGTCTATCATTACGTGTCATTAACGGGGGAGACTGGTGGCACTGAGAGAGAGAGAGAGAACTGGTTCGGGTTCGGACTGCAGAGAGAAGTCGGCAAAAAGGAGGGAGAAGGACACAGAGTGACCAATAATTCCGTTCTGTGGTCAGTGGGAACGGGGGGACCGACAGTCACCGATGGTCACACATTATTATCCCCGAACCTTTAAGGTAAAACCGCAGACACCACCACCACCACCACCAGCAAATGACACCCAAGAAATAGTCGCACACATTGCATTACGTTCTGGTATGTCCTGTCTGCAGAGCACAATCAGCAAAACACACAACACAGCAGCAACTACTAGTTTCCAGAGAAAGCCAGGACTCGGTGCTGTTATTATGACAGTGTTGATAATAAAGGTAGTCCAGAAAAGAATGTGTCATTTACGGTCGTGCTGTTGTATCACCGGCGCCAGGGCGGTTATCGGCAGTATGAGCAGACGACAACACCTTGATAGCACACAACAACGCGAGCGTACATTTTGGGAGCGCTTAGAAGCAAAAAGTGAGCAATTAATAACTGAGTCAACAGTTAAAAGAAGAAATGCCGATGAGGTTAATCCTCCTCCTCCAAGCTCAAGGTATTTACGGCCGCCTGAGATGGTAACACTCTTGCTAAGCACTCTAAGCACACCCACAAGCCTGGTTAGTAGTGGTCAACGGATTGACTCAGCACCAAAAACTTCTGCTGACCCTGACAGCAGTCAAAGAAGGTAGGAATGACGTCTTAATTAAGCGTTCTCTCTTAATAGAAAAGACTAATTGGCAGTCACAGAGCATCCTCCTTAGCAATGAAAGCCGATTCCCGCGGGACGTGACACTGCACAACAAAAGGCAATAACTTAGGAGACTTTATACCAATTGACGGAAAAAGTGAGAACAGTGTCGGGAAAAAGCACAAATGCAAACTTGGCCGGCAATACTACTACTACTACTACTATTGCATCTCATTTCCGTTCATTAGCCGGCGATCGAGATTAGATAGCCGGCAAGGCGGCAATTGTTTCACCACCACCACCACCACCACCACTAAAAGCAGTAAGTGAAGTGCAATGATTAGTGATGGGCTTACGTAAGGAAACCAGCGATGGCTGATGGCTGAAACACACACATTGCACAGCTTATCACCATCTTGAAGGGCTCCAGCTTGGCGACAATGAATCGCAGACAATGGAGCAGCAGCAGCAGCATTGTCCTGACTGCCGGGCAAGGTGGCCCACTCACCTCAGTGTGGTTGCCTGTTTAATTAGTATACAGCAGCAGTCAATTGGGTAAATATGTACACACACACACACACGCTGCCAGGCAGGTCACAGATATTGTATTGAGACATTACCAAAACGGAAATGGTGCTCAATCTCAGATCACTTCAAATACTACGGAGGAGGAGAGTGAGAATGAGAGACAAAGAAAGAGAGAATGAGAAGAAACAAAAACTCATGACTGCGATTTACGACCATTGTCACAGAGAGACACTTTGCTTTGGTTTGCCAAACAAAGCTAAAACAATGAACAGCCGCCAGCAAACACAGCAAGAAGAGGAAGATGAGATGGCAAACAGTGCCGAGTGGTGGTGATAAGCTTCGCCATTGCTGGTGATGTTTCCTGAAGGCAGCCTTATTTCATTCATGAAAAGAGTGCAGTCCTCCAATCAGAGCTTACAGGTGACAGTCAATAAGAGTCAGTGTCAGTGAAAAGGAGAAAGAGGAGGTGGTGGTGGTAGTGGTTACTGCCCATTCCTCCAAAAACTCTCAAGTGCAAGTGCATAAAACAATGCCAGCCAGGTTTCGACTTACCATAGCCGGCAAACGAACGGCCAAGAAAGTTCTCCACACAAGCACACAAACACACACAACAGACACTGCCTGGCAAAGAGCGCCGTCGCGACGTGTCATGCTCTAATGGGCCTTATTTATGGTCATGCTCTTCTGGTCTGCTGCTGCTGCTGCTGCTCACAGACGGACTCTGACTGACTAGGCAACAGCAGCACAGAGAGATGTAGACGGCGACAGGCGAAGAAGAGAGCACATGTGAACATGAGATGGTCAGCTCTGAGCTGCTGCTGATGGCCGCTGACCACTGTCTCACGTTTCAGTGAGAGAGAGGGTGGTTTAGGTTTCACGCCAAACCAAACCGCCGAACAAATGAGCTTTACGCCAATCGCCGGCAGTGATCACAATCAGGTGCAATCAGTGGCTGACTGACCAAAAGTGGGCAACTTCAAAAGAGCAACTTTCTCCCTCTCTGCTGATTGACAATCATCTCATTCGGTCTAGGCTTGGTGATTGTTAGGTGGGAAGGTGCACACACACAAACACACATCACCGGTCATACACGGAAATGCACAAACAATAGAGTGAAGTTGAGGGTGCGCTAGTGTCAAGTGTTGAAGGGAAAGCCACCGAAAGACAAACAGGAAAGGTCAACAACATGACAAAGGTAGCCAAAGTAAAAAAGTAGAACAAACTGACGATGATGGTGTCTAATCTCACCAATAAAGTTTGAACAAAGTGACTAGTCAGCTATAAAATAGAGACACGCTAATGTTCAAGGTAGAGATATTGTGTACGCTGAAACCAGAACACTCTATCGAGATGTCATTGGCGCCAAATGGGGGGCAGATTAAAAGTAAATAAAAATAGTCAGCCAAACTGCTGCTGAAAACACCTCTATTCGGGGCAGAGAAAGAGAGGGGAAGAATGAACAGTGGCCACTAAGGTGTCTACTGCAAATGCTGCCGCTGCCTATCTGCAGCCGCCAATCGAGACGGAGACGCTGCTTTTTTAATGCTTCAACCGAGACGCTGAAAAAGAGCAACAAAATAGAAAGAGAGGGAGAGGATGTGGCCTGTGTTTGTGTGCTTAGACTCAGGGACAGATGACTGATAAAGGACACCGTAGTCAGAGGACAAGGTTCAGTTCAGCGCTGGCTTCAATAGTGTCTTTCTGCAAAGCAAAGTTAGCACTGTCGCAACACAGGCGACACACGGCGACAACTCCGAAGATTGTCCTTCGAGTTCTGCTTCTTCTGCCAGGCAGTCAGGCAGGCAGAGACTTTGGAGGTTCGATCGACTTTAGAGGCAAGTCGACTTGTTGATAAGATAGCGCCCGCATTCAACCGAGAAACAGCCGCTGGCCGCAAAGATTAAAGGCGAGATTGAGAATTCGAGGAGTTGAGAGTTTGCTCGGAATTTTGCAACCAGCGCGGCAAAAGTGCACAGAGAATCAACGAAAAACTTTCGCCGACTCGGTTCGATTTCTCCTTCTTTTTAGCTGACCTGACTAGAGAAGGTATCGTCGATGATGATATAGTTGTATAACTGCAATTATTATTACCAGCACTACTATTTTTGTCAATCTAATCAATGCCATGCTTTGCATCAGCATCAGCAGCAGCTGTTTTCAACAGTTGTCGTCGTCGTCTGCATTGCAGTGTGTCTAGACAGTCTTGATGGCAGTAACATTGTATCAATAGTTACAAATGGCATCGGTATCGACAGCAGACGACACAAGTGTGTGTGTCTGTTCATAAGTGCGCTAGGGAAAGTCTGTCCGACGAGAGAGGGAGGTGAATGAGGCGACGACGGCAGAATATGTAAATATTAAGATTGTGTGTGGAGGGGAGGAAAGCAATCCTAATTAGAAGTGGAGAAAGAATGGCCAGTGAAGAAGCCTGTGACAACAATGAGAATAATTAAGCAATTTGCCATGATTGCTGCTGCTATCTGCAAGTTTTATTTTCTGCAAGCACAGCACAGCCAAAGCCGGAAGGTCGACATGTCGCATATTAAGATAGAGGAAGATAGCTGCACAAAAAAAGGTGTAATGGAGAAAGAGAAGGCACTTTATCGTTATCGCAGGCACTGTTGATTTGACTGGGAGAATCCAACCAAAACGGTCGACGTCGTCCTCATCGTCGTTGGAGGTAATCGAGAGAAAGAGAAAAAGAAAAAAGCAATGTCTCATACAGACAAACAGACAGAAAGGACAGAGACAGTAAAGGACAATTGTTAGTGAATCCTCACTAATTTGTCAGTAATCGATTGAGGATGGCAATAGGCCGAGTCAAGTGTGTGTGAGGGTGGTTGGGCACCACAAGAAAGAGAGAGACTGTGTATCAATGGGACTACCTAACAGACACTGTAGTGGGACCTTGCCGGATAAGACATATTTGTCTGCAGACTCTCTGATTTGCCTGCTGCCGTCTGTCACACACACACAACACTGAAGCAGAAAACTGTCGCATGAGTTGGCTCGGGTTCAACTCACTGAACAAGAAGAAAAATTAACTTGTACCAAAGTGAAGGACTACACTGAGGGACTACTACACACTGCCAAAAAAAGGAGAGAGAGAGACTAAAAACAAACAAGACGGAAAGACCGCAAGACTACACACACACTCATTGTCGGGCCCACAATCTCACTCTGTGTGGAATTCAAGTCAATCGGGCCGAAAAGGGCAGAAGAGAGGGGAGAGCACCGGTTTGAGGAAGCTGAGCACAGATCAACAGTATTCGATTTGCCTGCCTGCCTGCCCTGAACACACAGGTAAGAGAGGCAAAATGTTAACTGATTGACTAAGTGGCCAAGAACAAGTTCACCAGCAAGCGCGGGCTTAGCGCAGTCCTAGCAGCAGACCTAGTAGTAGTACTAGGTCCTAGTACAGAACATGGACCCCGCCGACACAGAGAAAGAGAGAAAGACTGAAGGACTGCTGAAGAGGACGAGAGGGGCAGTGAAAGAAAGGAGAACACTGAGTTCAGTGGGGAGAGGGAGAGAGAGAGCAATCAAAGTTGGACCTAAGTGGCGAGACAAAAGGAATGTCGAAATACAAGAGGCAAAACAAGCGTCGCCACAATAGGGGCCCAGCAGGAGTGTGACCAAGAGTGCAGAAGCGGTAGTGCTAGTGCACAAGTTCAGTTCACAGTTCAGTCAGTTGGGCAGTTGGGCACAGCCAGCAATGGTAGTGAGCTCTGGTTCACAGCAAAGCACAGCTAGGGCCACAGCAAGGCAAGGCGAGCATGTGTGGACCAACCACACTGACGAGCCACACTGTGTCACTGTGGAGGCAATGGGGTAAACACAGAGTCTGGCTCTGGCGGTAATGTTACGCCAAGAGTAAACATGCACTTCGAGTCAGTTGTTGAACATGAGCACTCGATAAGTCTCGACAACAGCTCTCTGATACATCTCGACTCCCTGCCCAAATTGGCGGTGGTGGTGGTGGTTATCTCGAATTTCACTTTTGCAAACATTTCATATACAAACACTCAGAGTGAGCTGAGATTAGGAGAAATATGTTCAAGGGCCAGGAAGGGAAAGAGAGTGATAAGAGGAAGGTGGTGGTGGTAGTGGTGGTCATCGAGGAAATCTTTGCTTGTGTACTCTCAAGGTGGAGACGCTCGCCAAAAGAACAACAACCGCCGACCAGACGACTAATGCAACTAATAATAATAAAAGGAGAGCGAAAACCAAGTAGAAGAAGAAGTACATAAACTCTACGGTCTCAAGTGTGCAAGATAACAAGCGAGATAGTATTACATGGTGCAATTGAACACACGATTGAGCACTTTCCCATTCTAGTCTCTTTCTCTCTCAATGCTGAATGTGACAAATTCTTCAGATTGCAAAAGGGCAAATGGACATTAGTATGAAAAGGGCATAAAAAGAGCAAGATAAAAAAGAGTGAGGTAAGTTGGGGCAATGTAAATTTGTCATCCTCAAGGCAGAGAAAAAAAGAGAGGTGAAGAAAGCAGGCAATCATCACGGCAAATCATAATCGTTATCGAAACATGCAGTGCAGGCAGTGCTGAGACTGTCGAAGAATGATGAAGACCAAGTCGCCGATGCCGACGACGGCGGAGAAAGAGAGAGAGAGAGAGAGATGTCATTAAGGCCAAGTCCAAGGGTATGCTAATGTGAATGTGAATGTGCTGCGCTCAGCTCTTTTACGAGGCAAGTTAGCCGCAGAGTGCAAAGTGCAACAGGTTGTTGTCCCAACAGTCTGGGCAGCAGTTGCCTTGCAAATCGATATGAAAGCTAAGTGTCAGCAGTGTTGAGCACAGACGAACTGCATCACCGAAAGGAAAAAGAAAAAGCCTGGTGACAATAAAAAGCCATCTTCCCAAGCTGAACTCCAGTCAATAGCTAGGAGTACTTTTTCCTCCTCCTTCCTCTTCTTCTTACCTGCTCATTTGCACAATCTCAGTGCAATGAGACCGACCGAGCTTCTCCGATTTCAAACTCTGCGGCAGACTCACACTAATTACTCTCTATCTTAATATTGCTCGACCAAATCACCGGCCAGTAGTCCGTCCGTCTGTCTGTCTGTCTCCGTTGCAGCTTTCAAAGTTGACCTGTCGTCGTCGTCGTCTTCCTCCGCTCGACCACCAGAGCTCTGACTCTAACTCGCGTTCCTCTTCTTCTTCTTCTTCAGCTTCCTTATCTCCTTTGGTGGGATAAGGACGAAGAAGGTTAAAGGTAGAAGAAGGTAGATAAGAGAAAGAGAGGCAGGCAGTCAAAAATGCAGATGGCACCGAGACGACAGTGGACACAGCGGTGATGTGGTAGTGTGGACAGGGAACTCGCGCGAGTGAGAGATCGAGAAAGCGAGAGAGCGAGTGCCCATCACCAAACATCATAATCACATGGCAAATGAATGAATATTTAGAGTACCTAGCACTAACTAGAAACGGAGATAAAGCAAGCAAAAGAAAGAGAGAAAGACAAGGCAGACAGACACACAGAAGTCATCGCCTGGTCACTAAACACAGAGACAGTGGAGAAGGAAGCGGGGAGAGAGAGCGCTCACAAATTGAATTTATATTAGTCAAAAAGGAAGAAGATGTGCAGGTCTGAGGTCGAGGAGGGAAGCAGCAGCAGCAGCAATGGCAACATCAGCGGTAATGGTAAACGATACCGAGACGAACAGTGACTGAGTGAGTGAGTGAGCAGTGGAAAGCCAAACAGAACAGAGTGGCCAAAGTGATTGGCTGGAGGGCATCGTTTCAAAGTTTGCAGCAGCCAACAACTTCAAAAAGCCAACAACTCTGCTGTTGCTGCAAGTGCTCTCAGATAACCGAGAGAACAGAAAGACTGTGCCTGCCTCAACATGCTCCTGCGTTAAGTTGGCGCCAGTTAAGTTGGTTGCTGCTGCTGCTGGCAGCAGTCGACATTGACAATTCATCGAGGACCCTCTCTCTTTCTCCCTCTCCGACCAATTTATTTATTTATGTTTGGTCTGCAGCAAGTTGTTGTTGATGTTGTTGTTGTTACTGCTGCTGCTGAAGGTTTAGTCGCTGAACGTGCATTTATCTTAAATCATCTTACACCATTGCACTATTGCGGGCAAATGTTTTCACTCAGCAACTCGACGATAAATAAGTAGTGTGCTGAGAAGTGCTGCTTGCCGGTAGGCAAGTAAGCAAGTAAGCGATACTTTGTCGTAAAAATGCCTTGCACTGTCGAATCACTGAGACGGCATCGTCGAACAGTGCTGGCTGCAACTGAACATGTAAACACAATCACCATAGTGCAAAAGGAGAAGAAGAAGAGATTAACTCGGCAAAGTTCCTCTACTAAGTTCCTGTCTTTAAATGCTGCTTAAAACACAGAATATATGCTGAAGAGAAGTTTCTGAAATGTTCTCAATTAATAGAAATCAAAGTCTAATTTAGTGTAATAGCCTTTTAGCGGTACAGTGTAAAGCGCTACTTACATTGAACAGTGGAAAGAATGGCAAGAAGAAATGTAGAAAAGAAAAGCCGAGTCAGTGCACGTCTTGCTTCCATCTTCAGATGTTGATGTGAGGCTGCCAAATGTGGGTAAGAATACTGTTGAATGATCGGAAGGTAAAGAGTTGTCCCAGTGTTAAAGTGGCAGAGATTTGGGCAGTGATGACTGTCCAGCGACAGTGCTATTTTCCTGCTGCTGATGATGAAATGGATGCTGAGGCACAAAGTAAGTGTGCATCATTGGCAGCGTACACACAAAGCTGCTGTGATTAGATTATTTGTAATACTACTACTTCTAAAAATAATAATAAATAGACAGCAGAGTTGATAAGTGCGACGAAGAAGAAGAAAAAAGGAGAAAGAGAAGCTTAGATTATCAAGCAACTGCAGCCGCCACATAAATCAACACGTGATTTTGACAGAAGCAAGAGGGGATATATCGCAATGAAAGATGCCGGAAAGTGAGCTGTTCAGTGTTCAAAGGATGAGATGGAATGATCAGGATGAAAATGAAAAGATGAAAGAATATTAAAGGTGAGGATGATGGCTGATGATCAAGACGCTAAATAAATAGAAACAGCCGTAAACACAAACAGGGCAAATGTCATCGGATGAAGAGAGTGCAAACGGAGAGAACTGGCGCGACTGCACTCGACGGTGGCTAGTGGAGAAGTGAGTGGAAGAAGTTTGCAGTGCAGTCAGTCAGTGCAGACGGTCGGTGTACTAGTGTGCGGCGACAGTGCGCGCGCTCTTTACAGTAGTGGAGGACTGATGATGATGGTCCGCCTGTTGAAGGGGGAGAGTGTAGAGGGGAGTGCAAGAACGAGAATGCTACATAGTCAATGAGAGAGAAAGGGCAGAGAGTGAACTTCGTTCCTCTTCACGTTGATCATCCATGGCCCCCATTAGGCCTTCGGCTGCTCCAAAGCTAGCTAGCTAGCTAGGGCTTGATTTGCACTGATTACCCGTTCTTGTCTTTGGCCAAGGAAAAGAAAGGAGAGGAGAGAGCGCGGCAAAGATAATTAAGAAGCTGCGAGAGAGGTAGTGAGTAGGGAGAACACACCGCGCGAGACACTGGCTCCAAAGGAGTCTGTCTCCGTCTTCCTCACTTCAGAGCAGGGCACAAGGACAGGTACACAGGTAGACACAGAAGGAGAAAGAGAAGTAGAAGGAAAAGGGACCCTAGGGCAGACTGCACCACTGAGCCCAGAGAAGACGGTGCAGACACTGACACTCGTTCAGTGGTCAGTGTACGTGGACGTTTACGTTTACGCTCAAAAGTGGGCATTGTTTTACGCTAATTGCCCTTCTCCGCAGCAGCAGCAGTGTTTAGTCGGTGATTGAGAATCTCAGCGTTCCCTATCAGTCGATTCAGTAGTCAGACAGACAGACGAGGTGGGGGAAGGCACTTGTCGCCAACAGAATTCATCGATACACTGAGAAAGAAAGGAGGGCATTTGTCACTGTGATGAGCTCCTGTCGTAATAGTCAGAAAGAGAGTGAGGAGACTGATATTCTGTGCTGAAGTGCAGTGCACACACCGAGACAGCACACTGGCGACACACTGCAGTGCCATAAAAACAAATTCCTACAACTGTCGAAAGAGAGAGGAGAAGGGATTATATGTAATAACCGATTAGGGCAATTAAGCGATAATTAGCTACAGAAAGAAGACGAAGGAGGAAAGAAAGGGAACACAGAAGAGGAAGAAGCAGGAGAAAGTGGAGACAGAAGTGATCTGCATAAAAGTGGACAGAAAGGGTGAAGCCAACCAACCAACAGTGATGACCACTGTCTAGATTGGACTGTCATTTGTCGGCAGTGCTCACACTGTGTTTGGTCTACCGCAGTTGGCTCAGGAATCAAAGTTGGCACAGAATCGAAAGTTGTCCTTGAAAATCTGCCCAGCATTCTTATCATCATTCCCCTTCCCCTGCCACCACTTTCTCCTGAGTATAGCACATAGGCGATGATGCCATGCTTACCACCACCGTCGCCACCACCACCACCACCAATCATCGTAGAGAGAACGTTGCACGACACAAAAAGCAGAGCCGCCAATGACGCGACACTGGGCGCCATTGGCGCCACTGCCTCAGCCACCGCTACCTCCTTCTCCTGCTCCTGCTCGTCGCACTGGCCCACTAATTGCTCACCGCTGTGTCATCACCGGAGCGGTAGCACTAGAATGGCAGCAGCAGCAGTTAGTCAGTCTCCGGCAAAGGCAATCACTGGGGGCAAATAAGATCGACGACAGTGTGTGGTTGTGTATGTGTGCTCAGACAGACGAGATTGGAGACGACACTGACTGGCAAAGTAGTGCGACTTGGCTGCTGCTGCCTTGACAGCTGCCGACAGGTAAGCGCGCCTAAGCAGCGCCATCAGTGTCTGTGCTGCGACACCGCTGATATCGGTTACCGGCAGATAGACAGACGCAGACTAACAGGCTTGCGAGTTAGGCAAATGAGTGTGGGGGCAAAGCTGACGCGGCTTTGCATGCATTACCAGTGGCGATGATAGTGCTGGTGGTGGCAATCGTGCCACTGTGCGTCGGCTTTGCCCCCAGATAACCACCACCACCACCACGGCAGCCTCAAAGGCCTTAGAAACCGAATATCAATCGGTTCAAAACGAAAAATTGGCGCGCTGATTAAAACCTAAATCGTCGATGATGACCTACTAAATTAGCCTTAGTCGGCACTCGCCATCTACCCCCTACTAAAGTGCTCATTAGCTCGAATTGATTTGCTTTAATTGCCGACAACTTAAACCGCCAATCAATTAATTAGCCTAGCTAGTTTGAGGCTGCGTCTTCAGCTGCTGCGCTAATACTTAAAAAGTGCAATGATTGAGCTCTCCGGCTAATTCAGGCGACTGACAAAGTTAAAGTGGTTGACATTGATGATGGCAAAGGCAGCCCGCTGCTGTTGCTGCCCACCACCACCACCATTGGGCGTTGTGTCCACCCTTTGGAAGGTGAGCTGCCCCGGCTGCCTGGGATCGAGTGCACTGGAGCAGCCGTAGATGCGCGAAGGGACGCCCAGACGGCGAAAGTAGGCGACGGTGGCGGGCGCCAGCGGCGTCAGCATGTACCTTGGACTTTGGCAGGACAGGCCACCATTGCCGTCTGCAGTATCTGCAACACTGCCGAAAACGCTGGGAAACATGCAGGCGTCAATGGTGGTCGAGGAGGCGGTGCCTGCCAGCAGAGGCAGCGGCAGTGCCTCGATGGCCGTCGTCGTCGCTGCTGCCGTCACCAGCATTCCCTCCTGAGGATTACAGTCCTCCATCTGCTGCTGCTGCTGCTGCTGCTGCATCAGGTCCATCTCGAGGGTGATCGCCTTGCCGCCCAGAGGAGAGGCAGCACCATCAGCATTGGCAGGAGTGACTGGCAGCGTGCCATGCTTCACCAGCTCCAGCCACCGTTCGACGTTGTCACAGGGATCCAAACTTTCGGTAGAGCAGCAGCGAACGGTGTGCTGCACTTTTGGGTCGTTGTGGCGAAAGGCAAATGGCGGCGCTTGTGACTGATGCTGCTGCTGAATGAGGCCAGTCTGACAGTGAGTTGCCGCCTCTTTGTTGCTACCCTGGCAGTGGTGGTGGTACTCAACTTGGGTGCACTTGGTGGTAGTCTTGGCTGTACCCTTCTGAGAGGGCGATTTAGTTTGCATTGCACGGGCTGAAGGAGTCTTTGCTCGGACGAAGGCTTTGCCCGGCACAAAAGTCTGTGAAAGAGGGGTAAAGAAAAGTGAAATGTTTTAGGATAGAAGTACTTGTAATCATACCTTGTTTTTGACGCCACCCTTGAAGCTCTTCTCCACCACCCCCTCCTTTTGCTTTCCTCCTTCGCTGGGGCTGTTGCTCTTAGGGTGACTCATTTAAAAAGCGGACATCTAAAAAATGTGCTCCCAAAAAAACATCTCATTAAAAAAGTTCACTTTTTGATAGTAGTTCACTGGTGTGTTATTGTTGGACAACAATACTGAAGCGGTGATTATTGCAAGAAGTAAATGTACACAATATTGAAAAAACACATGACTTTTTAGAAGATTTGATCAAATATAAGCTCAACTATTGACTGCTCCGGCATCAGCAGCCTTGAATCCTAGGCGCTGACCTTGTCCTTCAGATAAAACTTTTAGCGACTTTTGAATAAGGTCGGTGGTGAATGTAATCAAATCACTGTGCTTGTCCGAACTGAAATAGAGCACCAGTAGAACGGCTGTGGAGATCAACAAGAGAGCCAGCAACACGGCGAAAACGCACATCAGAACACGGCAGAAGAGTGAACGGTACAAAGGCAAAGAGTAGATTGTCGATGACTTTCCTGAACTCTTTTCACTTCGCGGTTTCAATTCATCCATTTCAGTGTTGCAAAATAGATCATCGCTCAGCTGAGAGAAACGGTCTTTGGTGTTGACAATATTCTTTGCCGGTATTTTGTTCGACTTAGTAAAGATTCCGGCGTTCCTTGAACGGTTCATCATGTCAGATTGATAGAAAGAGCTTGCTGAAATGTCAACGCAAGAACATCCGCCTTTAAATAAGACCGCTTGTCCCTTATCCTTACGAATAATGGTGATGTAGTCTTCCCCTTTATCATCCCCCTTATCAGCAAAGAAGCTGGGACCAATGCTTGCATTTTCTTGATTCATGTTGACTACAAATAGTGGGTGAAGAGAGCAGATTAAGATTATCCACATCGAGAAACAGCAGAACAACGTCTTTGGTACCTAGAGAAAAAGAGCTCATGCGGCTCATTCCGAGTCTATTTGAACGCTCGGGCAGTATCGGCGAAGGAGGAGGAGGAGGTGGAAAAGGGCTCGAGTGCAAAGGAGACGGCGTACCGTTACGGGTAGAGCCCCTTGCCGAGATGTAATCGCCATTGAAGATCATGGTCATCACAGAGAAGTTGGAAAACTTGGAACTCGGTCGCAGCGAAATGCAGATTTCCAAACGAGGAAACAGAACTTGCCTTTGTCTTTGGCCAAGCAGCATCAGCAACGGCAGCGGCATCGATGCTCTCCAAGAGTGGTAGAGGGCGCCTTGAACTGCGGAAAAGCGAAAAAAATCAACAAACAAAAAAGTGCACATTTTGCAGCAAAATCGCCATAAAATTGGACGGTAAGTGAGCGATTCGTTTATCGTTAATCGTAAACCACTTTATTGATTGCTAACGCTTCTACAGAGTAGAGAATGTACAGCTCCTGGAAGTAGGCCTGCATGGTGAGGTGTGGTCGGTAGCGGCAGTAGTGGAGGTACCCGGTGAAGGTGCGGCGCAGTGAGGTCACCCATAGAAACGACCGAAACCACCAGGTCTCATGCCAAAGCCCCGATAGCCCCCCATGCCCCTTGGAAACCCCATCCCCATGCCCAGTGGGAAGCGCATGAACTGCGCCTGAACAGCTGGCAGCTCGCCCAGGGTGATCAGCAGAATGGTGGCCGTCACCAGACACAGGCCGAAGAGAGTGGTGAAGTGCATGCTGGAAGTTTTTGGTAAGTTCGTTTGTTCGGTTTTGTTTTTGCTTTAGAGGACTTTGAAGTGAGCGGATGATGATTTCCAGACAACTGACCACTCGTATTTATACTGCCCACAACCAGGTAGAAAAAATGACAAAAGAGAAAGTGTCAAAGTCAATGAAAGTGGTCTCCATCGACCTACGTTTCAGGTGGTGGCGGTGACAACTAGAGCAAAATATGGCCAAGTAATGCGCCCTAATGGCAGATGCCGTTAATTAGGGAGAAGCATTTGCAAACAATGCCCGCCCGGTAATTGAATCCGAATTGCCTCCATCCGTTCAAGTACAGAAGAGGTCGAAAAGGTCAGTTGTATTCAAATTAACCGCTGCTTCCGAGCCACACTGCTTTGCACTCCTTGTAATCCACTTGTACGATATGACCTCTGGCTGTACTCGATAGTTTGTTTGCGCGCGATTGCTTCCGATGATGGATGTGTTCGTGGTGCCAACGTTTGAGAGGCACTGTCCACGGCTGATTAGATAAGTGCCGTCAGATATTTGCGCTCTCAGCATCAGGCCAGAAATGGTTGAGAAACGATGTACAAACCCAACTAACCAACGTCAATTTTTGGTTAGCTTGCTATTGCTGTCGTCATACTTCTGATCACTAAGGCCATAGTCTCCGTCTCTGCTGAAGTCCACCACCATCACAACAAGCACCATCACTAGCAAAGCCGTCATCAGTCGGTTCAGTGCAGTGCACAGGGCACCGTGAACTAGAAAATCACAGTACCGTTCAGCGCACCGTGTGAAGATGCGGCAACCGATCTGTCCACTCCGCTTGCACGTGCATTTGGGCACCAGTTTTTGCTAATTTTAGCATGGCAGGTTTGACAGTTTCACTGACTGACATTACTGACTGTGTAAGCGCTTCCAGCCGCAAATGTAATCAGCGGGTTGAGCACTTCTTCGGCACTTCTTTCGGAAGTGAAACTGAAGTTTTGCTGATTATTAACCAGCACACATACCGTTTGATCACTTTTTGAGGGGCATGGGCTTTATTATTTATTTACATTTTCTTTGCGATAGTTCTCCCCCTCCATCCTACTTTCCTTTCTTCCTTCCTTCTCCTCTTTCTCGTGACATTCTACTCTACTACTCGTGACACTACTTTCTTTTTTCCTATTGCGCAAATCTGGAGACGGTTTTTGTGCACCAGTGTCACTTGTTTCAGTGGAGAAATGTATTTAGATTGAACTTTACAGACAACAGCGTCACACATTCTCCTACATCTGCACCAACTGCAGATCTAATCGGTGTGCCCTCTTCGCACCTTTTGGAACTGGGTGGTATTTCCCCACCGACTGGCCTTGATCTTTAATCACCCAAACTGTGTACAGCAGCAAACAAGCGTACAATGGTAGAAATGGTAGCAATTGATTAGTAGTCGCCAACACATCCAACCCAGCCAACTTTATTTTTCAACACTGCACACATCACCGATAAGATGGCAGCTTTAGTGCACCGTTAGTAGCACCAACAGCACCAGCAGCATCCCGGAGTTGGGTTTTATTTTGGCTAGCAACACCTATCGGCTTCATCGAGTCGTTTGGCTCTGACTTCAACTTGGTTTGCTCGCCAAGATGAACATGTATTTTCTATTTTGGTTACATCTGTGGCTTTTACCGTGGTGGACCTGTTGACGACAGCAGCCGAAAAAGCACTTTGAGCGACGTTCACACAGTGCCTGCTCGGACGGCAGTGTTATCAGCGCAGTGCACTGCGACTGGTGGCGTGTTGACGCTGTTGTTGCTGCTTTTGCTGCACTGTGGAGCCTTATCAGATTTGTCTGGAAATGCCAGGGCGCACTTCGGCATCGCTTCGGCAAACTCCAAAAGAGTTAGAGAGACCAGTGCCCTTGTGGTGGCAGTGGCGTACATCACCGCCACCACGAACGCCAACAAACAACAGTGCCGTGTGCCAAACGCAGGGCGCTAGCAACAACGAAATCAAAGACGAGCCATCGATAGGAAAGAGGGGAAAGGCGCCAGGCGTTTTGAGGAGAAGGTGGTGGCTGCTGCCAATTGCTAACCGACTTTCATCATCATCACCATCATCTCTAGGTCTCTCCCCATCGCCCCACATTTGTTCAGCACCCTCTAAATCGGATGCTTTTGATCACTACCCTGCTCTCTTACAGTTGATGATTGTCTGCTGCCAGCACCGATGAAGATCATTTTGGCTCGTCTGCGCCGGTGAAGAAGACGTTGCTGAAAAGACAAAGACGCTGAAAAAAGAGACTCGCTAGACACTGGACTGGAAAGACACAGTGTTTGCTGCACCTTCTCTGGTCGGTATCTTTTTGCCCCTGCTTGCCAAATAGTAGTAGTGCCTGTGCTGCTCGGTGCTGATGCGCCTATCATCATTACTGATTCGGTGTTCTATCTGTACGGTGCTATTGATAGTGGACGAATACCGTACTCGAAGACTGCCACCAGAGGAGAAGAAAAAGATTGATGTAACACTTCAAGTCGATTGCTCTACTCTATCACCACTTTGCGCACTCTTTTCGTCTATTTCTTCTTCTTTTTCTTCTTTACCTCGATTAGATGGTGAAAATGATTGTTGCTGCTGCTGCTGATGGTAGTTTTGTTTCTGGTGTCCGCAACCAGTCCTCATCTTTAGGTGTTGTGCGGTGCTGTCTTTTGGCTTCAGGACAACTTTTCAAAAGTGTCCCTTCAGTGGTGAGCAGCAGCAGCAACATCATCATCATCTTTTCTACTGCTGATAACCTATCAACTGAGTCCTGCGTTCGCACAAAGGATATAATGTGTGCCACAGCGGAGGCACAGTGGAGGCGACTCTGGCCTGGTGATGGTGGTGGTGATGAAGATGATTTACGGCTTGACACTCCATTATCGGTGAGGTAATCTCACTGCAAGTTTGATTCAGTTTGCCTTTCTCCTTCAAAGGAGGAGGGAAAGCGATAATCTAACCTTTCTGATAAGGCAGCGAAGCATTGGAGAAACTCTAAAACAGCTTAAGTGCACTAAGCTAGTTGATGAGATATTAGTTGCAGTAGTAGTAGCCGCGGTGCTGTTGAAGTGTTTAGGCTTTCTGATTTTTCCTCTTGGCACTGACTCAGCTTTCCCAGTTTCATTATCAGCCTGATTTAAATCACTTTTCAGAGTAATCCCGCTGGGAGAGACACTGAGTCATTTTGCTCACACTGTTCACACAGCTCAAATGATCACCTACTGTTGAATTTACACCGGTGAAAAGGGAGACTTGCAGCACCTACTGAACATCTTGGTTTCAAATTGAACTACTTCTGTTTCCAATTGAACCAAATTTGTCACCACCACCATCACTAACAACAAGTGGAAAGTCACTGACTGGTTTGTTTTCATTGGTAGTTTGAAGCAAAACACGCAAAAAACCGTCTAGCTATCGTCGCAAGTGCCAGACAGCAGCAGCTCGTGCCGTATCAAGTGGCAGCTCGAATAGAGAAGAGCGCTGATTGTGTGAGCCGGTGCCTGCCACTTGCCAAGATTTAGCCCCAATGCTAGGGAGGTGCTTCATTGGCATTTACAGGTGCCCCAAGTGGTCTAGAACTTTCTGGTTTCTGGAAGATTATGAGTGTGTGCTTGGTACAGTTAGTAGACATTAATTCTGCTTTAAATTGATCATTAACTGTGCTGCTTGTGAAGGTGTGTGTGAGTGCGAGTACATGAACCAGGAGCACTTCAGCACTTCAGCAGCAGCAGCAGTAATCACTGATGGTGCACCAGTTTAACCCTCAGCAACAGGAAAGCGCAGGCACGTGACGATAACGAAAGCGACTGAAGATGCAAAAGCACACACTTGTGTGCACAATTTGCGTAGAATTAATCAATCGCACATTACAGGCACATGAGACTTCATCATGCCTGGATAGTGCTTAGATAGTGCTTGAATGTGAGTAGCTGGCAGATACTCAAGCTCACTCCTGCTACCAAACTTTTTCTTCCAAACTGCTTCTTTTTGAGTAGCACCCAAGCATCTCAACATAAAAAAATCAACAACAAAAACATCGAATGCAGCAACAACAACAACAACAATCACCTTCACTATCTCAATTTAGCAATCACAACTTTTTTGCAGCTTTCAAACGCACATGTGCACATGCTGGTGGTGGACTGCTGCCTGGGTGGTGATTAGCTTGTGATCTTTAGCAGCAGCAACTGGCGTTTAGCTCGTTGTGCTCATTAGCGCCTTGTGACTTGGTCGCTTAGTCACTCGCGCTCACAAGCGCTGTACACAGCACTCTGCGCACTGTGATTTCCAAGGCGAACTTGAGGAAAGCCCGCTCCAGGCGTTGGTGAGATCGAGAGAGTGAGTGAGGAGGAAAATGAGGATGAGGATGGGTGATGAGGATGAGTGATTGAGCCTGAAAGTGATCTGGCAATCAGTGACGATCATGGCGGAGGATCTTGGCAACAGCAGCATCTCAGAGTTTATTGCCATTCTCCTCTCTTCCCAAATCTTCGCCATCTATCTGCATCTTCCTGGGCAGCTCTCCAAGAGAAACTGGTTTTGGGCAACTCATTTGGCGTCCACATTGCCTCCTTTCCCTTTCCCATCCCATCCCATTCCATCTCATCCCCACCCCTGCCCCCTCTTGGCAAGGGATGCCCGTTGCAAAGTGGAGTGTCACACGCGGACGTTATTGAACTGTCTTGGCACTGCCGTTCATGTCACTCGTCACAGTTATTTTCCTTTCCAGCACATTTTCAAAGATCATTCCAAATTGATAGCGGATGTGCCAGCTCTCTCTCTCTCTCTCTCTCTCTCTCTTTCTCTCTAGCTGTTTGGCAGATTTAGTCGTTTCGGCAAAACTGCTGCACTGCTGTGACTATCAAGCGAGCCTGCAAGTAGCTCTGGTTTCTTTTCTCTCCTAGCTGGCTGGCTCTCTTCAAACTGCCTGACTTATCATCGCCAGTGCCCCTAACCAGGCAATCTGGTTATCGGCTTGACTTCATTTTCTTTACATTGTACACTGTGGTAGTAGTAGTAGTAGTAGTAGTTTATGTTCAGTAGCTCTAAATGTTTACGCTGTAGAGCTGCAGCAGCTTCAGTGATTTCTGTGCCGCTTTCCCAAAATTACTTTGGTTAACGTCAACGTCAACAGCAACAACAACAAACGATGTATTCAAGACAACTGGTACAGCACACTGCTGCTGCTGAAGCTGCCTTCCTCTACGGCCTTCAGCCAATGGTCACCACCATTTTCCAGCAGCAGCAGTGGTGGTAAGAAAGAAACGAAAAAAAAATATTGTCAAGATGCCTCATCTTTTCAAGCTCCACCCAATGTGCAGCAAGTGCTGTCCCAGCAGCAGCAGCAGCAGCAGCAGTACAGCAGCATGTCCTTATCCAACTGGCACTGCCTGTGCATATTCCTCGCTGTACTGTCGCTGGCTATCAACGGCACTACCACCACCTACCGATACTTCGTTTTCTTCTTCTTCATCGTTTTCTGCTGCTTTTCATTTTCACTTCTTCTTCTTGTTACTACAGCAGCCTCTTATCTCACCCTCCGTGTTGCAGCAACCACAGCACAGAACAGTCAGTCAGTTAGTTGAAGCCTCGAAGCGAACGAGGAGCGCGCACGAGTATAATCAGCCAGTGTGGTGCACTTGATTTTCTTATAAAAGGCCGCTCAAAGGCTCAGTGTCAGCTCAGACGACAGCAGAGACCTCCCAAATGAGCCACCTTGCCACCTCGTTCCTAACCCACTCTCAAACTTAAAATCATTTTCGCACGTTCACGCACGCACAGCTATCACTACCACTTTCCTTTTCTCATTGAATGGAAGACCAGCAGCTCAAGTCCGGCAACCACTTTGCGCCCATGCTCACCTCATTTGCCTCCTTTGACGGCTCCATGGACGCCTCTGCCGCCGCCGGTGGCTACTACTACCACTCATCTTCATCGGCGGACTCATCGCCGGTCATGGCGGGCGTCTCCTCCTTCGATTCATCGCCCAGCCACTCGCCGCCCTTTTACGGCTCATTCCCCGAGAGTTCGGGCGGCAGTCCGCAGTACTACCTGCAGGCAGACAGTGCAGGCAGCTGCCAACTCGAGCAGTACCAGCCAGTGCAGGAGTTCTTCAGCACTGCCACCAGCAGCCCTGTCGCTACCTCAGACAACAACAACAACATGAGCCACCTTCTCATGGAACAGCAGCAGTCTCCGAAGCAGCAGCAGCCCTCTGTGCACATTCCCGGACTGAACGAGCTGACCAGGCTTTTCAACATGGCCGGAAAAGTTGAGGACAAGCTGGCAATTCAGGAGAAGATCAACAGTCTGCTGCACAAACACCTTCCGGTGAACAAGCGACAGCAGCAGCAGCAGCAGCAGCAAAAACAGCAGATGCTCCTGCAGCAGCAGCAACAACAGCAAATGACCTACTTGGTCGATTCAAATGGAGTGAACTCCAATCACACTCTGATCACCCCGCCACTCAGTCCCAACTGCGACAACATGGGCATGTTCATGAGTAAGCAGAATCCAATGTTTGTGCAGCATTCCCCACTGAAGCTGCAGTCAAACTCGGGCATTGCCACCAGGTCACCAATGCATGGTGGTCAGGTGGTCAAAGTGGAGCCGCTCAGTCCGACGCTGATGGGCAGGAAGATATCGCAGTCGTCCTTTGGTGGTGAGGCAGCCAACAACAACAACGGCAGCTGCGGCAGCCCTGATAGCACCCACAACAGTGGACTGCTTCTAGCCGGAGGAGGACAAAGTCCATCTTCAAATAGCCCTGCAAAGGCTGGCAACATCTATTTTGAGCAGCAGCAGTACACTGGTGGTCAGCAGTACAATGGCAGCAGCAACCAACTTCTTCTCTCTGACCAGTCTGCCCCTCTTTCTGAGCTGGTGTCTATGGACCACCACCAATCGACTAATCAGTCCAACCAGTGCCCCAACGAACTGAAGTCGATTATGGTCGCAGCAGCGGCGGCCGCCGCCTCTGCTGGCGCTGGCAAGCCCTCCAAGATTGGCAAAGGCAAGGGCAAGGGAAAGGGCAAAAAGTCTGGTGCTGGTGGTGGTGATCTGAGAAAGTCTGCCACCGCCGCTGCCGCCAGCATGGGCAGCTTCAGCCACGGCTCGCCCCCTCAGTCGCAGAAACGAACTGCCCACCTCTCTGCGGAGTTTCGCTACCGCACGAAGCTGAACGACAAGATCAGCAAGCTGCGGTCGCTGGTCGGCCAGAAGGTGCACCTGAGCAAGTCGGCGGTGCTGACGCGCAGCATCGAACGAATAGTGAAGCTGCAGAAGCTGACCATCCGCCTGCACGAGTCCAACCTGCGACTGCAGAGTCTGGTGGCCAAGTACACCGGCGGACAGAGTGTGCCTGCTGCTCAGAACACCGCCTCTGAAGCAAACAAGCCACTGATGAGCATCAAGGAGCTGACTCGATCACTGTCCGTTGGCTCGGGCACTAGTATGCTCAACTCTGGTCGAAATGGTCAGTTTAGCAGCAGCAACCAGACGACGATTGACATTGACCTGGCAAAGTACATCGACTCGCAGATGCTCTCCTCGCCCGAGTCAGACCACCTGCCCTCGACCATTGAGTCGACGGTGAACTGCAACAACGGCAGCAGCAGCATCACCTCATCCCCCTCAGTTCCATCAGTGGTCTCCACTGCCGCCAGTCAGTCGCTGGCCCTCAACTCAACTGATGAAGTATTTGATTTCGATCAGTTCCTCGATCAGTTTTAAAACTTTTTGTTGTTTTTTTCTATTTATTATTGCCCCTTCCCCTTTTTCTGTAAATATTATCACAACAACAACAATTATTTATATCCCTTTTGTAAATATTCTCTTTTTTGTTTTCTCTCTTTTATCAAAAAATACAAAAAAATACCTCCTAAATGTGTCGCAACCACTTGTTGATATTTGTGTGTGGAAGAGTTTCTACGACTACTCTACCACAGAGAACTAGATGGAGCTAGTCAATGTGAGACAGTTTAGGAAATTCAAATATTTGCCAACATTAGCATCACATGCAACCGACGGAAGCTGCTGCTGTTGTTGCTGCTGTGGACTTATTTAATTACTTTTTAGCTGATGCAGCAACAACAGCAGAAGCTCCAGCTTTTGTGTACTTGTCTGTTTGTTCTGTCTAGATGCTTATCAACACCACCACCACCACCATGCATCATGTGGGTTGGCCAAGAACTGTCTCAGCTGACCAAGGATCACCCCTCCCACTCTCTTATGTACCTTTGTATGGTGGTAATCAGAATGGTGAGAGCACCTAAACTCCCTTTCACCCTCTTATCACCGCCTCTTCTCCTTGGTCTTCACCCCACCACCACCACCACCATCATGTGTCTTACTATTTGCGCGGGTGCACTTGGCAAGATGATGATGATGATGGTGAAGAAGAAAGCAAATAGTGACTTTTCCAATCATCAGTGCAGAGCAATCTTTGCCGCTTGCCAGACAAACCGTCTAGAAGTGCTGCAAAGATACGAATGCTCACCAGTAAATGCCTGTCTCTCTTTCTCCTTCACTGTCCGTCTGTCTGTCTGTGTCTTCACTTTCGGTCGAATCGATCACTTCACTGGCCTGGTGAATGCAGCTAGCCAGCTAACTCTCTTCTCCTCTCACTTTCCTCGTATTGACGATGAAAATTTTCCTTTCTCCTGGCTATCAGCAGCAGCAACAGCAGCTTGAGCTAGTGTGAAGAAGAAGAAGAAGAAAAAGAGAACTCTTTGAAACAACTGCCAACAAAAACTGGTCGGTGCTATCGCGCTGCTCTGCTCTGTCTAATCTGGCCGCCGCAACTTCTGTCTAGCAGCCGCCTAGTTGGAGAAAAAATTCAAACACTGCACACTGATAACACAAAAATTAGTACATGCACACAAATGTACAAAAGTAGAAAAGAAGATTGCTCGCTTTTTGGTTTTCTCGGTGCAATATCCAACACCCTGAGCCTGGTAGACTTTCTTGGGCAACTGCATGATCAACAAGTGGTTCTTATGTGCAGTGTATAATGGTCATGTGCCAAGAAACGACAGCAGTACTAGACAGTGAGGAGACAGAGGATGAGACGAGGTGCCATCCCATCGGTGTAACCACTTTCGATCATTGATCTGTCCGATATGATGAGCAACAGTGCAGATGAGCAACGGTGCCTGGTGCTTGCATCACCTCGAATGTTTGAACTACTGCTGGCAGTTGTGATTGTATGCAAGTGACAGTTGATTTGAACAATTTGAACGCTTGAATAGTACACTTTGGGGGCAGTGGAATCACAAATCACACTTCCAGGATCTACTTTTGCATGCATGCGCAGCTTTTGAGGGTAAACAGACAGCAGTGTCTGGCTGCTGCTGGTGGTTGTTGGCAGCACACAGCGCTAATCGAGACAGCACCACCAGCATTCATCAGGACTTTATTATCACCTCGATAATATGTGTGGCGTGCTGTGTGTGTGCCTGCACCGCAATCCACTGGTCGAAACCAATTGGCGCTCGTTATTTGTGCTCTCTTATTAGTTCTGCCGCTCATTTTTCCTCATCAAGCGCATGTTATACAACACATAACACACACAATTTGTATACATAACAAGCCCACCTGAAGTGATATCCCTTCAGAGAGAGAGAGAGAGAGAGAGAGAGAGAGAGAGAGAGAGAGAGAGAGAG
>JAALOO010000798.1_pt1 | contig 25920 bp, 34 predicted proteins | sample 7257641 | NCBI WGS metagenome assembly JAALOO01 (sample SAMN14085613, study PRJNA598686) | mite metagenome | biome: ENVO:01001000; feature: ENVO:01001002; material: ENVO:01001226; isolation source: single female mite from University of Michigan culture on fish food culture... ...
ACCACCGCTTCTTGGGCCTTCGCCTTCGCCTGCTGCTGCTGCTGTTTTGGCTGCTGCACCAATCACATTGGCTGATCAGCTTTGAAGCGACGGTGACGCAGGTGACGTGATGGCCGCCGAGGATGAGCAGGACACTGCATTTGGCAGCCATGGACGGTCCCAAGTGCTCCTTTGTCGTCCTCTTTCTCTCTCTTTCTCTCTCACTTTTGGCAGCGATCGTTCGATCAGTGTGTGGCTGTCTGACTAACTAACTTTTTAGCATGCTAAACTCTCAGCTACGTATCACTTTCAGCTTCCTGGGGAAATTTTTCGCCGCATTACGCTGCTACTGCTGCAGCAAAGCTACTGCCTTTTTCACCCAGTGAAAGCTCGGTCATCCTGAGCACATGTGATGCAGTTCAGAACTGGAGAGCGAGACATGCGCCAATGCACTGGGATTGCAGTAGCACGTGGACCGTAAACAGAACCGCCAGAAATGTACGGTGGAATTGTATAGAGTGTACAGAGTCAAATGTTAGAATTTCAGTGAAAGTTGACTCACCCTTAAGGGCGACTTCATCTCAGTGCACCAGCGCTGTTTGTTTACTCGCCTCATTTGCTCCTCGTGTTGTTTATTTCTTCTTGGCCGCTCTTGAACTGACCTGAATCGATGAGTAATTACAGCTAGAGTCGCCATGTCAGTTAGCTATACCCTACGAGGTAATATCTGTCATTGTTCTCTGAAAGTGTCATCCTAGAGTTAACCGGTTGACTTTTGTTTTTATTACAGATTTAGAGTCATGCGTTTACGAAGAGGAGCGCGTACTGTCGACGGCTATTGGTTCCATTGCGGAAAGCAATGCCTCCTTGGAGAAGCCTCAGCTGATTGGGCAGTACATGCTGTTCCAAGATAAGGCAAGCGGCCGCAGGGAGCCAATCTTTGCCGAGTCCAAGCTGAAGTACTCCTATCTGCACTTGCCATCAAAACTTGAACACGTCGCATACGATCTTAGCGCTGGCTACAATAAAAACATCAACTGGTCTTCTGCGGCCAACGTCAAACTGGACGAGTTCCTCCAGTGGATCCTTCGGAACCGACACAAACTGCCGCAGAGCAGTAATCCAGCGGAAAAACCACTAGGCACTGATTTCGTCACATGGCGAGGTGTTTTGACCAAATTAATGGTGTCTTCCTTTGTGAAGGACAAGTGGCTGGTTGGGGCCACCATGTTCAAAGGCACCATCTACCTGTGTCCATATTACGACACCGAGGAGAGCGTCAACGATTACGGCAACTTGTTTAGCTATGGTGGACACAGATTCGAAAATTACATCACTCGCACGGAGCCCAAGAAGGTGCAGTGTGATCATTTTGATGCGGCCACAAAGGAAGAGTATTCCGTTGTTATCAAATCAAAAGTTCAGTCTTCAAGTGGAAAGATTTCGCTGTTGTACGCCGCCGAAATTGACTGTCTGGACACTGGAAAAACGCAACGGGATGCCGCTGACATGGAGAACTTTGTGGAGATCAAGACCACCCGGAGGATGCATCACGAGAACCAGTACAGAAACTTTTGCAAGTTCAAGCTCATAAAGTGGTGGGCTCAGTCGTATTTAGTTGGCGTTCCAAAGATAATTTGTGGCTACAAAAACGACCGCCACATTGTCGACAGTATCGAAGAGATGAACGTTCACCGGATTCCCAGTCAATGCAGTGAATTCTGGTCCAGACGTCAGTGTATGAATTTTCTGCAGCAATTCCTCTCCTTCGTACAGCATATCGTCACCGACGACGACCTTTATCGAGTCTACCTCTTCTCAAATGAAGTTCCAAATATGATCTCCACCAGAAAACTACTCAACCGAAGTCACTTTCAGATTTTACCCGAGTGGTATATCAGTGAGCTTACAAAGTGTACAACGAAGGAGTAAATGAATTTATTTCATATGATACGAGCAATCTGCGTGTGTACTCTCATCTGTTCCAGTGGTTCAACAGAGCTAGCACAAGGCCACAGACGACAATGAGATTTTTAGTGTTTTCTCCGATGAGCATTCCCAGTGCACTACTTTTACAGTGTGTCTCTTGCTGGTACGGTCCAATACAGGCGGCGAATGTCATCAGATGGGCAACATAGGTTTGCTCTTGAGTGGATCTCATCAAGTGTGACATGGCTCCAATTGCGTAAGCAGCTATAGGAGAAAGAACCCAAATTAGAAAGTGTTGCTACTTTACTAACGGTTAACCTACCGACATCTTCACCACCGTGAGACGCACTGTCCAGCCAAACTGTTGACATTTGTCGGTAGTTCATGTCAGCTAGACCCAAATCAGTCGTAATTAGAATTTGATACAAGTATTAGGTTTGTTACTTTCTAACCTGTTTCCTGAATCGTTTCATTAGCTTTCGCCCTATTTCCCGGTCCAGTTGCGTACATCAACGAAGTGTAGGCAGTTCCATTACTCTTCTTCTCTGCAAATCCGAAAATGTTTGAATCCCTCTTTGCATAGCCGTTCAGTGTGAATCCATGCGAGTGATCAGCAGTGACGATGACCAGTGTTTCCATTAGATTGATCATGTTCAGCGCTCGGTTGATGGCTCGATCAAATGCTAGTGTGTCGTACAAAGCTAGAAATGCCTGATTTTCGTGGTGGGCCTTATCGATTTTTCCTCCTGAAAACGTTGTCAAATATTGTGGTGATTGCAGACACTACTGATCACATCACCAAATACCTTCAACCAGCAAGAAGAAGCCTTTATCATTGTTCTGCAGTACATTGATGGCCGCCTCGGTCATCTCCACAATGGACGGTTCTGTGGTGGTGTTGCTCTGAAGGCGTTGCTGGTCGTACAGCAAATGGCTTTGACTGAAACTGCCAAACAGGTACTTGACCGTGTTCTTGTTTACCTGTGCCAACTCCTGTCTGGTCTGCACCAGTCTGAACTGAGTGTCGGTCAGGTTTCGGCTTCTCTTGCTCTCTCTCCACTGGTCAAACAGATTTCGGCCATCCTTCCGCTCACCCAAGGGCGGCGACTGAAAGTATCTCGTACCACCTAGCAAAGACGGTTCGGTTTAACAGGAAAGCTATCGAATCACTAAAGAAGAGTGAGAGTACCTCCGAGGATGACATTAAACTCTGAACCAGGCGAGTCTTCAATCAGCTGTCTGGCGATGTCTTTGCATCGGGGGTCTGTGATCGGCGATGAGCCTTCGTAATCTCGGTCAGACACGTGAGCATACGCTCCTGACGGAGTAGCATCAGTCAGTCGAGTTGTGGTGACGATTCCGGTGCTTTTGCCTGCAAGAATATTTGTCTAGAGTTTAGTGCTCAAAATAGTAGAAAAAACTTTTGTTAAGTGCTTACCACTTGCGATTGCATGCGTGAACACCGAGTTGACTCGGTTGCGAAGAATGTTCTCACAGTCCTGGTCCTTTCGCTTGATGTTTCCATTCACCCCGATGACGCCCTTGTTTGTTTTGACGCCCGACAGGTAGGCTGTGGCTGTCCCCGCTGAGTCGGCCACTGTGTAGTCGACATTGTACGTCTTGACCATGGCCACATTGGGGAACTTCTCAAAGCCCAGCTCGTCGAGTTGTTCGTTTTGCCTTTTCAGCGTGCGTGCCGCGGTGACGGTACTGCAGTTAATGACAGTGATTTAAGAATTATTGGTAAACAAATTCACCCCCATCTTCTTACCTGATGCCCATTCCGTCGCCCAGGAAGAGGATGACATTCTTTGCTGCCTGGTTGTATTTGTTCAGCAGTGAGGCGTGCAGTGCCTCACTCGACAACTGGTTCCAATACTCCGAGTCATTCTGGTTCGTAGATGCACATTCAAATGGGCTGACCAAGAGAATGACAGCAAAGCAAAGGAATGGTAGAAACTGAAGAGTCTTCATCTTTTAGAATGTACTAATGATGGTGAACACCTGTTGACTGAGCAGTATGACAGCTGCATGGCCGAGTAGTTGCTTTATATTATTTGGTCAGATCAGATTGGCAATCTAAGGTAGGTGAGATAAGCTGCTCACTAGATCGGTTCAAGCGTACCAAGCAGTACCTGTATACGTCATGACGAGGACTGAAGCACAGTTTGTCGCAGTGGAATCATACCGCAAATTACTGCGACCATTGCACACCAAACTGCATTGTTCATTCAGTAGCTGCATTCTTTAGCTGATGTCACAAAACTGCTCACAGCTGATACTGACCAGTTCAGCTTATTACCAGTTCACCATGACTTTATTGTCCCTTTGACCGTCTCTGGCATCTGGCCCAAGCACCACACAGAGCCGCCACTTTATGATCTCTGCAGCGATTTTAAAGCATCAACATGAAGCACTAAACCAAATAAAACTACAGTGTCTCTATTTACATTTGCTAGCACTACTAATTACCGTAATCCGCAAAGGTAAAATAAATAACACTTGGCTGTTTTCTTTGTCACTGCGACATGTTAACATTATGTCACTAGATAAGCAAAAAGATACTTTTTTAGAACCACTGATAATGCAGAGAATAGTGTACAGAAGAGAGTTCATTTTATTGAGTGAGATAAGTCGTCACTGCAGAACAGTTCACCACGGTACTGCAGCAGCATCAGGCGCTATCAAACGGCTCATCTAAATTACACAGGAAAAAAGTTGTTACACCATGTGGCCGATAACTGACCGAGATGCGCACTGATACCGAGGGTGATACTGATCACGTGTTAGTGGCTATTTTGGCATATTTTGAAGGTCAAAAGAATTGGTGCTGCAGGCAAGCACTAGAAGGTATCTTCGTACGTCTTGAGAAACTGCCGCAACTCCATTCTGGAGTTCTTTCGATTCACCGGCTGAACATTCATGCCGTGGCCAGTGCTGATCTTCCTCTGTATCTCCTGCTTTGTGGCGACGGCGGCCACCAGCGCTGCGCCGCGCCCACTGCCGTCCTCGGACAGTTTAATGTCAAACTTGAAGGCAGGTTTTACCAGTTCATGCGTCTTCTTCTCCAGCAGGTGGTGAAAGTGAGGGTGATGTTTGTAGACAGAGCCATCGACGGCCACGGTAGTGTACGGGCGTTGCATTTTGTTGAGAATCGTCGAGACGGCCGCCGCCACCAGGTGGGCTGCTCGAGTTGAGATTCGACTGCAGATCTATTGTTTGTGGTACATTATCATTAGCATCGCTTATAATCACCGACTGGCACTTACCAATTTGACAATATCAAAGTCAGTGTCAGTGGCGTGTCGCAGATTCATCTCTGCCAGGACCTGTCGTGTGTACAGGTAGTCATCCTTTTCGTCACTCTCAATGGCAGAAATGTACGCAGTTTTAAATGATTTGGTCGTTCTCAGCTCCTCAGAGCTGATCCCATCAAAGAGGACTCCTTTCTCTGACAGTTCGACAAGAATGTGTCGCACTATCTCACCGAGGTACATTCCGGAGACCATCTTCTCAAAGCTGAAGATTAAGAATGATTTGTGATTGTCATTAGAAGGTTGGTTACCACAATTGACCAAAATGACTTACATCTGTTTTCCAGGTTCAGTAGAATTTTCATCCACTGCTTTATCCCAGTCAGTGCGCGCAAAGTTGAGCACTCGGTTTTCGCCGAATGCACCCAGCTCAGTGTTGACGATGACCTGGCTCACGTCGGTGAAGTCGTCGTTATTGTACAGTTCAACGTTCTCCAGTGTCTCCATGTAGCAGGCATTAGTGCCCGTGCCAATGATCAGTCCAACTCGGCACTCCTTGTTTTGCAGCGCACAGGAGACCATTGTGCCGGTGGTGTCATTGACAATGGCCATGACTTCCACTTCGATGTCCTGTGTAAGTGTAAGTGGTTAATTAAAGCATGTGTGTCCCTATGGTTCTATTTAGTGTCATACATCTCGCCTGTCGATGGCCTCTTTGAGCAGCTGTACAACATCTTCACCCTCCACGCCGGTGCACTTGAAGCCTTTAGTCCAAGTCGTCAGACGAGCAGAGCTGAGGCCTTCCTGTATGCAGGGAAAACTAAAAGTGAAACCTAGAGGCATTCGAAATTGCACTAAATTGCGAGCATTCATGAAGCTGAAGATGCAAAAAGCAATGTAGTCGAAAAGCTAAAATAAGAAATAATGATTACTAAAAGTCAATTACAATTATGCAGTTTTAGCACTTACCTCTGCGCCAGTTCCATTTCTAAGTTCATCGGCGATTGTGTAAATTTCTGTCTCATGATGCAACTCATCACCGAGTAACTCAATCAGCAAAACTCTGAAGTTAGTGCCACCCAGGTCTAGAGCTAGGAACTTGCCTTCCACTGCAAAAAAAAGGAGAATGATCAAGTTATAGAAAGAGAGAAAAATTAAGTGACACTAAACCACCCACCGTATTTGTGTTTGGCGTCGGGCACTTCTTTAACAAATGTGGGAAACATTTTGACCGGTGCCACTGGGTTCGTCTCTCTTTTGAGTCCATCATTGAATGAGTTCATCAAAAGTGACTGAATTTGGTGCAGTTGATCATCGGTCAGCACCAGTGACCTGGTTAGCTGTTCGGCCTGTCAGGACAAAACACGAGTAAGTTTAGTGCCATTGTTTAGTGCTGTTGTTGTCTGCCGACAGTCTCGTGCGAGCACACAAGCACATCGTTGTCTGTTGATTGAGCACACACTAACCTCCTTCTGTAATGCGTTCATCCTTTCTGGCAATGATTCCTGAGAATAGCAGCGTCGGCAACGAGCACTGTTTGCCACAATTTTGCGGTGATGCTCCGGACGGCGGCAGTGAACGAGAATAGTGCAGAAACGAGACAGAGAGATGATGAAAACGAAGAGGGAGACGAAGAAGACGAAAACGAAAAAACTGGTGGTGGTTGTGGTAGTGAAGTAGCGACAATATATCAACTCGTGACAGTGTCAAGTGATCTGCAGCAGCACCAACAGCAGTACCAGCACCAACGAAGACGAGGAGCAATTTGGCCACTGGCACGCTTTAAGTAGCGCAATAAATAGACAACGGTAAGCAGTGATAAGGTTTCTGCGATCTTGATGATGCATCTCCACACAGAGCACCATCGCTTCTGTGCCTCGTTCAAATACTTTTCAGTTCGACTCGATAAGGCATGTTTTAGTGTGCATTTGTCTCCGTCTCCGTCGTCTTCGCTGCCTTTACTCTGTACACTTCAGTCTGTTTGTCTGTTAGTGCGATACGAGGTACAATTGCTTTGGCTGAGAAAGCGCAGCACATCTCAGCACATCTTCAGCGACCGTCCCTGCGGCAACGTTTCACTTGTGAGGCTGCGTTCTGAGGAGCCAATTCAAGTTCGCCTCCATATGTCTGGGCTGGATGGATTTGACATCATCCGAGCCTGGCCAATCATAATTGGTTGCACTGCCATATCTGCTTTGTGCTCGTATCTTTAGATTGCTGTACCATTCATGCCTGTTTCACTAGGTGGCCATCACCCGTACTGATACTGCCCAGCCGACTGCCAATTGCACCGATCTATCAGGTCGTGTGGTAGCTTCTGTTTTCAGCTTCTTTCTTTTTGTCATACTAAACAAAAAGAAACCTCAAAGGATGACCAGTGCAGCTGAGCTGTCCTTTTTATGTGTTTTAGTGTTTGAAATGCATCATTAGCGGCTAATTGATGGTACCCACTTCTTTTACCACCTATGAATGAAACCCATCGCTTCGCGTGAAGGCCACCTGAAGAAACGCCACTTGAGAGATTTAAATTTCACGCAAAACCATGTAGGCGTCGCAAGCGTAGCAATAAAGTGATCACAAGCAGATTTCAAATGCAAAGTACTTGCTAATGGATGAGCATTATATGACAGTTTGTGTTGATGTTCGATAAAGACCAGTTGTGTTTGATGCACACACAAAGTGCTGCTGCTGGTGATGGTGGTTGTGGTATTGGTGGTGGTGGTGGTCGATTAATGCGATGACCAAGTTAGGACATGCAATAACTCTACTCTCTGTTGTCACAAGACAATGCAAATAGATGTGCAGCTGATGGCAATCCTTCAGCCTACAGTCAGTGGACGTCAGTGGCTGTAGTGGCTCACAGTTCTGGTGATTTCCACCACCACTGACCAGAAAGAAGGAAGGAAGAAAGGGTCGCAGAGCATCGAACCTAAACGCATCGAGTTGACAGACACTGCTGTGTAAACAACAAAGTGGCCAACAGTTCCGTTGACCGTCACAATGAGTGGGCCAATCAGTAGGATACATTCAATGAGCAGTATAATTAGCTCGTAGATTGTGCTCTCCAAGTGTGTGTGCTATCAAGTGGCAAACCAGTCGACACCATTGTTCTACCCGTCGGCGGGGATGTCAAATATAGCTCGGTGATCAGAAACTGCTGCGGCTGCTGTCACTGCTGAGCGGCTGATCGAACCGGCCAAACTTCGATCGACTCGATGCGACAGTGCAGATAACCGACGATAATAAAGCTGTGATAAAGCGAAGCACTTTTGAGATTCATATTCACTTACAAATACAGAAAGACTGAAAATCGCCTGTACTGCCGCTGAGCTACGCCGTAGTCGCCTCGTGAAAATCGATGCGAAACAAACAATGGTCACATTGATCGGCCTTATCTTCAAGAGCTTCAAGAGCGCCGAAATGTGTTCACACATGATCGCCTCCTTGATCATCTGTCGTCGCGTCACACTGAAAATAGCGCTCTTACTTCTGGTGGCAATCTGCCTGTGGACGCGTTATCAGCTACCGAGCACCAGTAGCGACAGTCAATCTGCCTCAACTACTCGGTGCCGCTGCCAGCAGCAGCAGCAGCAGCCATCACACCACCGGTCTTATCAGCTAAACAAAACGAACACCAGTGCAAGGAAGGTCTTGATCATCTCCGAGGCCCGCAGTGGTTCCTCCTTCCTAGGTCTGGATTTCCTTCTTGATTTTGTCAATTCTGTTTGAAGTAACAGGTTATTTAAAAAAATAATATCATTTTAAAACAGGCGACCTGTTACAACAGGCTTCCACTACCTACTACTGCTTTGAGCCGCTGATAGGCATCGAGCCAAATTCGCCACTGTATGAGTCGCTTATCTTCGACATCTTCAACTGCCACTTTGACCAGCTAAATGAAACCTATCTGAAGCCTATTTACTGGAAGATTCAGTACTTCAAGTGGAACTCGGCGCTGACTGCGAGCACTGGCGGGCAGAATGCAGTGCAGCTTTTCAACCAGACGCTGCATCAAGTTCTCTGCGCACATGCTGACGTAATTCTCATCAAGACGATTCGTTTCACACTGGCCGACTACGTTCGAACCATTGGCCTCAGTGCAGGTACGGCGGGTTGTGGTTGTAAATGCAATGCTAGGGATTTTTCTTTATCTGTTCAGACACGGAGAGGCAGCCGATCAAGGTGATCTACCTGGTGCGCGACCCTCGAGCGGTGATGAGCTCTCGCTATAGAATGATCTGGTGCCAACAGTCGGAGAACTGCACCAACAGTGAGGTGTTGTGCCAAAGAATGCGCCATAACATTGAAATGATGCAGCACATTCGAATAGATAGCAAACTGGCGCCCAACCTGGCGCTCCTTCGACATGAGGACCTTATAAACGACATCCTCCACTCGACCACTCGACTGCTGCAGTTCCTGCAGATGGACTCGCTGATGAACCGTCGTCTTGTGCAGTGGATTCAAGAGCACACTTCAGTGGACGATGTCCTCGCCAATCCGCACTCCACGTACCGCAACATCAAGGGCCTAGCCTCTCAGTGGAAAACTGACCTTACGCCGGAAGAACTGATGGAGATTGAAGGTAACTGCGGCGACGTCATGCGTCAGCTAGGCTACCGGCCTGTCTCGCGGAACCGGACAGTGGAGGAAGTGGTGGAGGAAGGGGAGGAGGAGGAGGACACACAGCAAATAGAAAATGCCGGAGGAGCCCCGGAAAACGACATCACCAGTGACTACCCGCTAAACGTGGTTTCCGTCTTGTGACGGAAACTGTTTTCAGGTTGAACAAACTCTATTCATGGTTGTTCACAGTTTTCTTTAGCATTGCTGTACGGCTACTGAGAGTAACTAGCTGTTGCGACGATAACTGCAAAAACGCTTCAAAGTGCCCCTAGGCACCAGAGCAAACGAGTTTATATTTGAAAACTCGCACTGCCACTTCTAATGGCACTACCAGCAGAATGAAGAGGAAGGCGCCGTGGTCGTACACTAATTGCCATCTAATCGCCAATTAATGTCTTCTTTAGCATCCTCAGTTGATTGGCATTTGCCGTCTGTCTGTCTTAACTAACATGGCTACTTTAATAAATGGTGCAATTAGCGGTGACGCGCAGGCGATCAGTGTTGCGATTAATGAACAAGAAGAAACATTTCTTCTGCTGAAAAAAACTGCCTTGAGAAGCGGCGGCGGCGCACTTGAATTTCATTCGCCAATTGGCAATCGTCTATCTGCCGCCGCTGCCCATCAGCTGGCCACTGCAACAGCTTCCTCTCAATGTCAGTTCTCAATGAGCTTCAGTTGGACAGTGGCAACAGTTAGTTAGTTAGCTGTGCACAGTGGACACTTTAGACACTTAATACACTTAGACTAAATCTGTTTACACAAGCACCCAAAACCGACAAAATGAAGTTCTACCACGTGTTGACTATAAATCTGTTTTTGATTGCCTGTCGAGGTAAGTTTTTGAAGCTGTTTATTTATCAGAAACAGTGTTTTCTAAAACAGCTGTAATTTGTACAGGCCTGGTCAGCGATGCAACCATCGAAGAGGAGGACTGTGAAAATGAAGAGAAAGAAGTGGAAGTTTGCGCCACAGACTTCCTCATCTACCGCAACGGATCACTGCCGCAAAGTGGCCCTGAGCTGGACAAATTCTGCAGGTACCTCTTTTTTTGTTTCTGCAATTGTAGTTTGTTTATCTAACTTCACTATTTTTAAAGAGAGAGCAAGTCAAATGAAGGCTGTCTGAGGGCTCACTCAAAGAAGTGTCTCTCACACTCTGCCAACCAGGCCATCACCGAGTTGATTCGATCCATGTCCAAACAGAACCGGGTCATCTGCTCGAACAAGAACAACCGACGACTGTACGGAAAAACGACGCAGTGCATCAACAAACACCCGACCCCTAATGTCTGCTATCAGAAGTTTGTCGATGACGTCCACGGCATTCACCAGTTCGGACAGGAGGAGAAGATACCCGTCATCTGCTGGTAAGTTTGCAATAAGTAAACACAATAGAATGCTTTTAATCGAACCACATAATTCTGCCTTCCAGCTCCTATGTTGCCTTTTCAAGTTGTCTTCAAGAGCAGGTGAAGAGCTGCGGCACTGATTCAGTGAACGCAGTGAATCGACTAGTGCAGAACTATGCTGGAGAAACGTTAAACTACGTCTGTCGGGAGTACAAAGGGGCCAACAAGTGCAGCTCATCGAACAAGCCTGCTGTCGATCTGAGTCAAATCAATGAAGAAGTGCCCAAAAGTTTCTTTTCTCTGCTTGTGAAAATTTATCTCAGCTAGAGGCATAAAAATGTGTGTATTTTGAAATGCTTAAGCAAGTGGACAATAAAATGTAATAGATTGGTACAGATTTACTCGTGAAAAAATGATACAAGATGCTTGATAATGTATTTATTAAATCTCATTTAAATAATGTCAGTTAAATAAGTATAACTCCAACAAGTCGATATACACGCTTAAATCTAGACGACGGCCGTTTCCATTGCGTCATCTTCTGTTTTGATGACTACTTCATTCGTAGATCCATCTTCAATCTTTTCATACACAGTTGCCATTTCAATTATCTCATTATCATTCATCAGTTGATTGTCCACAAGACCCTATATGAAAACCAAAACAGATTACTCAAAATTGTTATCACCTTGAAATCCTTACCTTTTCATCTTCAGTGACCATCATTATTTCGCCATTTTGATTAACCGTAAGACTTTGAAGATCCTTTTGAAACAGTCCAACTTCTTTAGTCAGTGCATCTTTAACATCGTCTGCAATCTGAGTGCATTTGGTCAGGAGATGCAAGCGGAATTTGGTCACGTTCTTTGAGGAGTAAAGTTTTTCACAGTAGTTGCATTTGAAACACCGTCGTTCTAAAAGGTTACAATTTAAATGTTAAATGAAGAAGTGTAAAAAAAGATAATTACCGTCAACAAAAGTAACAGAAAAGTGCTTCCAAATAGGCACTTTAACTTGAGTCCACGTTTTGAGGGGGCTATCGAAAAAAGTGTTGTTGATTCGGTGGCGAATTGAAGTTGGAATCTTGTCACAGCGATCAAGAAGATGCTCACGACACTTTGTGGCATTCTTATTGGCATAGTTTATGCAGCAATAGATGCACTGGATCATCATTTTATCTTGATCTATATACAAGAAGAAAGGGTAAAAATGAGCACCTAAAAGGAAAGTTGTACGGTAGAAAAAACATACCCTCATCGTCAATGATGATATTAAAGTGTTCCCAAATTGTAGATCGCTTTGCATGGTTAACAGAATTTATGTAGTCCTGGCTGAAAGTAGATCGCATCTGATCGCGAACTTCAGCTTCAATCTCTGAGCACTTGAACGCCAGATGTTCACGACATTTAGTGGCATTGCGTGAAGAATATTCTACGCCTGATAACAAAAAAACATTAATAATGATGTACTCAAACTTTGCTTTAAAGGTCTTACCACAAAAACTGCAGGTGATAACCGACTTGCCGTTTTTATCTTGTGTCAGGAAATAATTCCAAACATTGAAACGGGACTTTTGCTGAGAATCACTGTTGCTTTTTTTGCTGCTTGTTGATTGAGTTTTAGCCGCTAGCGGTGCCTTTTCGCACCGGTCATTGATGTGTTCCCGACATTTGTTAGAAGTCAAACTTTTATAAGAGAACTCTTGCTGGCAAAAGCTGCATTCAGCAATTTTGGCCCCTTCTTGGTCGCCTCGGACTATAAAGTGATCCCAGATGGCGGCTTTCTTTTCTGCAAAAAGGATAATGAAATTAAAATACATGGCATCGTGTTACTTGCATGAACTGGACGACGCAACAATGACAACAAAACATACCTGGCTCGTTGGTTGAGACAATCACAGCGCGTCGTTTATCATTACACAGTTCACTGTACTTGACATTGTATTCCTCAATGACACCGACACAAAGCTGAATCTTCCGCTGGAGATCATCGGTTTCCTTCTTGTCTTGATCATTACACTCGCGGATCATTTCTAGGCGCAGAAAAAGCTCAATCAGCTTGCTCTGGTTTTGATGCAATACCTGCATCAGGTGAAATTTCTCCGACAGCAGTGACAGTTCATTCTTCAAAGCCTTATTCTCTTCAAGAAGATCCATTCCCGCGATTAATCAAAATGCATCAAAGTTCCTGAGAAACTGCTCTGAAAATCGGTGGCGAAAAAACTGCTCACTACTTTGCTCACACAGTGCAGTGCGCTGCTCTCTCTCTCTCTCTCTCACTTTCTACCCTGAAGATCAACGCAAACTCAGACTGAGCGTGTGTGAGCCTGCCTGTGCGTAAAATACGTTATCGCGGCCCATCAAAGAGAGCGTACAAAGTCGAGAAAAATAAACACGAGAGAGAGAGAGATTTGGGGAAAAATGATTTATTAAACGGGTACAATGCTGAAACAATAACAAGCTATTCATAGGGGTGAAATAAGTAGAAGTGTACAGAATGGCCAATTGAAGCCAATTGGTCCATCACTGGGCCGAATAGTTGATGCAATTGGAAAAGGTAGCTAGGGTTTAAATTGTAATAATATTTCATTTTTCAACTAGTAATGTTTTGTAAACTTAAAAGCCTAGTGGCCGCGGTAATAAATAAATTAGTTGGTGAATAACTTAGAGCAGGGCCTTGATTTCATCGTACAAGACCAGCACAAAAGCGCCACCCATTCCACGGAAGACGTTGGAAAGAGCGCCCTTGAAGAAGGCCTTGGAGCCCTCAGTCTTGGCAATGGTGGCCCAGCAGTGAACAGTGCTCTTGTACATGCGCTCGTTAACGGGCAGACCAGACTGCATCATCATTCGTCGACGGACAGTGTCGAAGGGATAAGAGACGATACCAGAGACGGTGGTCACTGTCTGGGCGATCAGCCATGAGATGACGAGTGGAGTGTTCTTCGGGTCAGGCAGCATGCCCTTGGCAGTGTCGAAGCAACCGAAGTAGGCAGCGCGGTAGATGATGATACCTGGAGGAGAATGGCGGAAAAGGTCATTAGGACACGTAGGTTAAACACAAAGAGAGCGAAACCGTACCTTGCACTGAGACATTGAATCCTCGGTAGAGACCGATGAGACCGTCGCTCTTGAACACCTTGGTCAGACAGTCAGCCAGACCGTTGTACTGGCGTTGACCGGTCTTGCCGATATCGGCAGCCAGACGAGTACGAGCAAAGTCAAGTGGGTAGACGAAGCACAGCGAGGTGGCTCCGGCAGCACCACCCGAGGCCAGATTGCCAGCAAAGTAGCGCCAGAACTGGGTCTTCTTGTCGACATTGTTCAGGAAGATCTGCTTGAACTTGTCCTTGAAGGCAAAGTTCAACGCCTGCGTGGGGAAGTATCGGATCACATTGGCCAAGTTGCCTCGCCAGAAAGAGACTAGACCCTGCTCCTTGGGGATTCGGACGAAGGCATCGATGATACCTGAAGAAAGATGAGACGGTTATTAGCAAAAAAGAGGCAAAAGGTGATGGGCAACATGGTTTTTATACCTTTGTAGCGCTGGTCCTCGGTAATCTGCTTGGAGGCATGTTGAACCTGCAGCAGTAGCTTGACTCGCTCAATGGGAGCTACGGCGGTCTTGGAGATAGCGGCGGAGATACCGCCGGCAAGGAAGTCCTTGGCGAATGAGGTGGCGTCGAAAGGCATCTTCTGAGATTAGAGGAGAGTGGCGATGGGTTTGCACAGAGTCGGCCGAGATACTGAGAGTGTGGTGGCAATCTGGTGCTCAGCGGTGGGCGATTCGAAGGCGAATGAGCTGCCGAGCATGTGAAGCGACTGGATAGTGCCGGTTTAAGGTCGACTAGCGTTTTGAAAGGTCTCCCGAGCGCCTTTCAAAATGCCCTCAGCCAGTGGAGGCAGTCGCTGCCAAAGTACAGCTCACTGCTACCGTTCACTCGCCAGCTCCGCCTCCTTTGCACATTTCGAAACGCCAAAAGAGCGCCCGCTTTACAGACTGCCAGTTTCGCTGTGAGTAGGCGCGCGCCAGAGTAGACGGATTGTTGTTTTGATGGGCAGTTTCTTTTTACAATCGTCAAATCGTTACCCACTTCAGCATTTCAAATGAAAATAAAAGATGATACGGTTAGTTTTGAAGCCATCATCACAAGCAACTAACATTTACTTTTTCCTTTAGGCAGCCGTCAGGCAGCTAATTGAGCTGGTTGCGCAAAACTTTGAAATCATTTCCGTTCCACCGCAGTTGATCTACCACTGTCAATCCCAATTACGACTCACTGACCGGTCTCAGATTGAAGAGGTAGTGTTCCCTCCCCTGAGATGTTCCCATTGTCTTTATCTTCTCTGAAACCTCTTTTAGCTAGTTATCGCTCTCAGTAAATGGCTGAAGGGGGCTCCGGGGAGCAGTCAGATTAAGGAGCAAATTGGAACGATCCTGGCAGGTGGTGCAGCAGACCGACCGGCGATACTAGAGTCGTTCAACCAGGCAATCGACCAGGAAGGCGGTAGAGTAAAGGCGGCTCTCGCCTTACGTACAGGTACACTAGCACTTCCGCACTATATACACAACCACAATTTGTGAACTCTAATTCATTCTGGCAGAGTGCTTCGCAGAGACACTGCTCTCCGCAACAAGGTGCGAACGCCTCTCTTCAACAGGCAAGGAGTTTGTGCTCGACTTGGAAGTGCAAACTGACCCGTGCAAAAGAAGGAAAGAGGGGGAGGAAGAGGTGGAAGAGGCAGCAGCAGCATCACTAACGCGCTCCTTTGTTCTAAGTGAAGAGCAGATAAGAGCTCTGCTTCAAGACATGGAGAAGATACGCGAGCAGCTGTTTCGATCAGTGTCTGCATCAGCCTGACAAGATATGTCTCCCATCGACGGCAGCAGCAGCCAGCACTGCCGGATTATGGCACTGGCACGATGCCCTACTCGCGCAATGTACTCGCGGTGAATAAATCCGTCCTCCGTGTCTGAATTATGCGGTTAGGAGAGCAGATTTGAAATACCTCGCCGGTCGCGATTCTATTTATAATTCCCCAGCAGCTCCTGTGTTTTCCAGTGAGGTGCTGGAGTGCGGCCAGCAGCAGCAGCACTGACGGGTAAATGTCGCTAAAGGGCGCCGTCATCATTGTGCCGTCATCGTCATCGTCATCATCATCATCATCATCTGTACCCGGTCTTGAATAAAGAGTGAAAGTGCTGATGATGATGGTTCTGGGTCAAGATCAACAGATGATCATGACGGTGGGGCGTTCGTGTGAGCGCGCGCGATTGCCACTGTACACCTTCGCCAGAGGTCAACAATCAACAGGCAGCTTTTGTGGAGGACTGGCAGCATGCAATAGAACGGTTTGCCAGGTCTTATCAGCAGCAGTGCTGCTGCTGCGATAACAGCAGTGCCGTACTGATCGCAACGATCACATTGCCATGGTTGACCAGCACCACGTGACTGGTGGTCAAAAGGTGGTGGTGTTGACTAGGCAGGGGAATACATGGCCGATATGAGTGGACTGTGGTGGCAGGTGTCTGTCAGCGATGAGTGCCCGTGTCAGCACCGTCTGCCTGTTTGACTGGTCGTCGGTGATGCCGACACCGGCACTGGCCATGCCTTGGCCATCTCTGCTCTGTTCTCCTCTCTCTGCCGATCATCAGTTCGCGCATGTCTCTGCCGGTGGTGCTCTTGGCTTGCCCTTGCCAACGTCAAATCGCCAGCACAGTTAAAAGCACTCGTCGACCACCCCGTCAGTACATTTCTCCTTCCCATCCTCTGCACCACACCAGCGTGCCACTTTGGAGGTACTGTGAGAGAGACTGTGCACAAAGAAAAAGTTCTCCGAGCACACTCTGTCCGCTCTGACCACTTGTTCTGCTGCTGCTCCCTTCCCTTCCTTCCCTTCCTTCCTTCCCTCCATTCCACTTCATTCCATTCTCTACCGGCACCCGCTTTTGCTAATTTTAGACACCTTTTCTTGCTCCCTTCCTCTAGCTAAGCTTACACCGGAAATCATGCCTTTCGACGCCACCTCATTCGCCAAGGACTTTATCGCCGGCGGTATCTCCGCCGCGGTCTCCAAAACCGCCGTAGCTCCGATCGAGCGAGTGAAGTTGTTGCTGCAGGTGCAACACGCCTCCAAGCAGATTGCCGAGGACCAGCGATACAAGGGTAAGTGTGCTCATGGACAGTGGGGATGACGTACAGGTGCTAATGCCTCTTTCTCTTCTATGTACAGGTATCATCGATGCCTTTGTGCGAATTCCCAAAGAGCAGGGATTCATTTCCCTGTGGCGAGGCAACTTGGCCAATGTGATCCGATACTTCCCCACGCAGGCGTTGAACTTTGCCTTCAAGGACAAGTTCAAGCAGATCTTCCTGAACAATGTCGACAAGAAGACCCAGTTCTGGCGTTACTTTGCCGGTAACTTAGCTTCAGGTGGTGCTGCCGGTGCCACCTCGCTGTGCTTCGTCTACCCACTTGACTTTGCCCGTACTCGTCTGGCCGCCGACATCGGCACCGGCGGTCAACGCCAGTACAATGGCCTGGGCGACTGTCTGGTGAAGGTCTTCAAGAGCGACGGTCTCATCGGTCTCTACCGAGGATTTAACGTCTCAGTGCAAGGTAAAGTCCACCACTATTACGCTCTCAAAAACGCCTATTTTAAATGTGCATTTTTCCCTCCACAGGTATCATCATCTACCGTGCCGCGTACTTTGGCTTCTTCGACACTGCCAAGGGCATGCTGCCAGACCCGAAGAACACTCCACTCGTCATCTCCTGGATGATTGCTCAAGCCGTGACCACCGTCTCTGGCATTATCTCGTATCCCTTCGACACTGTCCGTCGACGAATGATGATGCAGTCTGGTCTGCCCGCCAACGAGCGCATGTACAAGAACACCATCCACTGCTGGGGCACCATTGCCAAGACCGAGGGCTCCAAGGCCTTCTTCAAGGGCGCCCTCTCCAACGTCTTCCGCGGAATGGGTGGTGCTTTTGTGCTGGTCCTCTATGACGAAATCAAGGCTGTGCTTGTGTAAATGACAAGAAGGAAATGGCTAGAATTTTATAGATTTTTTTATAAAATCATAGGAAGAAACATCATCTCATTTAAATTATTTTCAAATTGAATTCAATTTAACGCACGTTAATAAAAAATTTATGAAATGGCTGATTTTATAAAAAAAACACGATTAACTCTTGAAACTTTATTGTCTTTCTTTAAAGTAAAACTTGGCCTCATTCCAGCGATTTTTCGAGAAGCGCAACGGCAATGACCACTTCTCAGTAACTGCAAGTGTAATGTGTGTAATCAGGTACATTAGTCAAGATTAGCGAACGCGTGTGCCTGTTTGGGTGCAACGTACCTATGGACTTTTGCAGTGGCGATGATTTGCCTTCGATTTGCTCAATCTGCGACTTGACAATGGTCTCTTCGATGTACGACTCGAGCAGTGCCGTCGACACTTCCTGCGTTAGAATGAGCATGTTGTCGTCATTTTTGAAGCAGCACACAATCAGCGTCGGAAAGAGAATCTGCATCAACGAAGGCTCGCTAAAGTACTCAAAGGGCAGAGAGCACAGCTGCTGAACGACAGTTGGTCGCTGTCCAGACTGAAGTAAGGTCTACAGGAGAGTATTGTCAACATTGTTTGTTAGAACATTGTCGTAAAACCGTCTGACGACCTCAAAACCATTCTCTACCTGATTGTCAGTGTTGAGCACCACAAAGTTGCCAATCAGGAGGATGACCTCGTGCAACAGTTCGGCGTTGGCGAGATGGTGTGAGCAGTACCAGATGAGATAACTGCAGATGTGGCGAATTTGTAGCGAAAGCCCTTCGCCGCCCAGAATAGACTGCGGGTTAGAAAGTAGGCGAGTTATAAATGATGGCAAACAAAAAGATGTGTCAGAGAAAGATAAGTGAGGGAGCAAACATTCAGTGTGCTCATTCAAACCTGAATAAAGTTGATGTCGAGTAGGGCAATGTAGTTGAAGAATCGAATTGCCTCCAATGCCACTTTCAGTGTATAGTTCGGTACGATGACGGGCACAGTGTCGTTGCGAACTGGCGTGCCTGAGTGCAGCAGAAAGCCGTACAGCAGTGACACCGTCCCGCAAAGCTGATTCACGCGCAAGGTCAGCAGAAACTGGGTATCGTCTTCGGTCAACTTAATACCATACGATATGTCGTGTTGATTGCAGGAGGGAAAGAGCGTTAGAAGTTTGCAAATTGCACTGAAAAGGACGATTATCTGCTTGACAAAGAGGCCATGCTGAGGCATGTCATTGGTTGAGCCGCGAATGCTGGATAGAATCATGGACAGCTTGTCGATCACTCCGAATATCACAAGGTAGCTACACAAAATGCAAAATATAGTTAGAAGAGAACAGTTTCATGTTGCATCTAATACTCACTTGATTATGTCTTTGACGTGCAGAATAAGTGTATCACATTCCTTTTGGACTTCCTTATTGTTTGAGCTGTAGTGCTGAAAAATGCCCTCAAATATGGCTGAAAAGAATTCACAAATGCTTCCCACCACAGGATCGTATGGAAAGTTTGTGTTAACATTAGAGCTGATGCACACCTGAAATTGAAAATGAAATGTTATACTTTTGCTCTTTAGCACTTGAAAAAAACTAACATTCAACCGGTGGTAGAGAATATCCAGCATAGAAATAATGTTGCTCGACTGCAGGAAAAAATGACAAATGGACCAACTTTGAGTGCAGAGGAGCTTGTAAAAGTTGGCCAACTTTGTGTTGGCACTATCGGTGAGTGATGTTGGCCTTTCATTCGTTCCATTCAATATGCGAGATAGCAGCTTGGTAAGTAGTGAAATGCCGTTGATTGAGTGAAAGTATTCAGTATGCTGTTGGTTCTTCTGGCAAAGTCGTTCTAAATCGGAAAGCATTCTCTCTACACTTCGCACCATGTTAGCCGACCACTGTCCACTGATTCGGTCATTCGCATGTAAAGTGCTCAACTCCTGAAAAAGTGTAATTTCGTAAGTCATTTAGGTTTATCTATTGGTTCAATCAAAAAACAAACCTTGATGATTTTGGTAAATTTGCTTTTTACTTCCTTTGGAATCGCCCCAAATGAGTCCGCCGACTTTGGTACGTACTTCTCCTCAAACAAACCAACTCGAGCGACAATCCTTTGCTTTAGTTTCTTTGACTTTTTCCGTGCCTGCTTCAACTTTTCACTATCACAGTCTTGGAATGATTTGAGATCAGTCATTGACGAGTCCGGATGCAGGGGAGCATCAATGATGTTCTTCAAATTGAAGTTCTCCAGTTCTTCCACACTGGGCGTCTTGCCATCGTTTAGCTCCTTCACTGCATCATTGTGCTTTTTGCCTCGTAAATGACCAAACAGGTACACCTCCGACTTGATGATCACCTTGCAGACGGCGCACATCTTGACGGTGTCATAGGGCACACAAACCAGAGCATCATCACTGACGCCCACCGATCTCACCGACAACTCGAGGGCCTTCTGCCGAATTTGCTCCATATTTTCTTCATGACGTCGCCTAAGAGGATGGTTTTCGTTACAAATCAACAATAACACAAAACACATTGCATCCTTACCGGCTCTCTTCCTGTTTCAGAATAATCTTCTTTTGCAGCTCTTCCTTCTCAGCAGCATGTAATGCGCTCAGTGCAGACAGCTTTGACTTGCGATCTAGCTCCTTTTGGAAAGCCAACTCCTGACGTTCTTTTTCTTTTTCCTGCTGTTGCTGCTCAATTTTCTGTACCTTAATCATTCGCTGTTCTTTCAGCTTTTCAATTCTTGCCTGCTTCTCTGATTCTAGCGCCTGTCTACGCTTCTCAAAAGCGGCCTCTTTGGACGCTTTTTCCTCCAACTTGCGCTGTCTTTCCTCTTGCAAGTCCTGTAGTCGCAGCTCGTTGCCTTTTTCCTTTCTAGAAATCTCAAACTTCTTTGAGTCGGCCTCCATTGAGTTGATAAACAGTATCTCTGTCACTTTGGCGTCTTCATTATGAGCCTTTCGCACTATCTTGTTAATTTGCTCTTGTCGCTTCTCGTCTGCCCGCTGAAGACGCTTCTCCATAGACTCTTTGAGCTTGTTCTGCTGCTCTTCTTTGTGAGCCTTAATTTCCTCTACCTAAGTATCAGAAAACAATAAATATCAGTTGAAACGAAAGTGAAAAAACTGATCAATACCTTTTTGACAATGCCTTTAAACTTTCCTGCCTTCTGTTCGAGCAACTTTTCGCGGGCTTCTTGTGCCTTGGCCTGTTTTTCCTCCTGTTTCTTCAAAGTGTCATTCACTGATCGCTTTCGCGATGGTGACAGAAACTTCTCATTCAACTGAAGTGCTCTACCCGGCGTTCTGTTATCACCAGCCATGTTATTGTCAATCCGTGTCCATCCATTGGTAGCAGCCCCGTTTTCAGTGGCATTTTTGTGATAATTTCTCTCTGAATTGTTAATTTTCAACTGGGAAGCTTTGTGACGTTGCTTGTACCTCACAACCTGAAAACCATCTTCATCAAGATCGTACTTTGAAGAAAGGGTTATGGTGTTGAAGCTGTTGCATCGATTCAGTGAAGAATTCTTATCCGCAGGTGGAGAAAATGCCACTTGTGGAGTAGCTTTTGGAAGCTTAGCTTTGTTAGATACTGGTGTTCTCTTTTCGTGCGGAATGTTGATTGTGACCCTACACAAAAGGTTTTGCTTAAAATACTGTTCACATTTACAAAAACACTTACCTGGAGGACTGTTTCTGACGCACAGTGGCTGTAGGGGAAATATTGGTCGCTGATGTTCCGTTCTGAAGTTTCCCCTGATTTTTGACTGGCTTTTCAGCAGGGGAAGTAGATTTTGAAACTGGAGTACTCTTTATGCTAATCTTATCGGAATAGCTCTCTACCGGAGTAGGTGGCGTTGTATCGATCCTCTTAATTGCACTTCCACTATCACAATGGCGAGCTATCGAGAAGAGCAAACAAATGATTAGAAAAGAACAAAACAAACGCACGCAATACGAGTTTACTTTTGAGTAAATCATTGTCCAGGTAGTACTCCAAAAACGTCTTCTTGGACAACCGTTTTTGCACTTCCCAGGAAACGGAATTCGGTCGTTGAGGTGTCGTCTCAAGGTTCTTATTCAGCTTGAACCATTCATGCAGCTTTTGGAATTTATTAACGTAATTCTCCAAGGTCAGTATGGCATCCTTGCACTGGTCAATGGAGCCGTCCTCCTCACAATTTTGAAAAATTTCGTCAATTATCCGGCTAAGGTGGTCAAAAAGGAAAGTCCAGTATCGGTAGTGGCGCTCATAGTCACGGGAACGACCTTTTTATGAGAAGGAGAAAGTAAATAAAAAAAATTACATGTGCGGGAGTGAAGTAAACAAACCTAGCGATGCGGAGCGAGTTCGATTCCCCGATTCGAGCTTCATTTTCACACAGTGGATAGAATTTCGTTAGGCTGCCTGATAGTAATCAGTGGCTGATAAGAAGAGAACACGACGCTTCGAGTGGGCTTTGTTTATTTGTTGATGTGATTATTCGAGGCGCGCGCGCGTCGTTCGTAGAAAGGGTGTCCCCATTGATTCCGTTCCAGTGGAAGGGAATGAATGGGTAGTAGGAGTAATGCAAGGAAAGGTTGAGTGTAATAAAAACGGAAGAGAATGTTTTATTTCCCCAAAATTCTCTACAAGCGAGTAACAAGAGTTTAAAAAGAAAGGCAATAAAGAATCGGCTGATGTACATTTTGCAAATTAACTTTAGCGAAAATACTGTACAGCGGTGTACATTGGTAGGATGGTAAACAGAGAAGAGCGTTATATTACTGACAGATCTGTGTGGGCATTGCCGATTATGGCCTATGGAGTGCGAGGAAAGCATTTGGTGTGGATGTTGCGCGGTGTCCCTGTCCCACTACTGCTGCTGCTGTCGCCTAGTCGGCTGATGGCATGCACTTCAGTCGCTCAAAGGCGCCCTTCTCCAGGGCTTCGCGGTGGTCGGGATGGGCAATCTGAATGAGAGCGTGGGCTCTCTGCCGGTAGTTCTTTCCGAAGAGGTAGGCAATGCCGTACTCGGTGACGATGTAGTGAGCATGGGCTCGGGTGGTCACCACTCCGGCACCGGACTTCAAGGTGATGGCAATCTTTGACTCGCCCTTGTTCGTCACTGAGGGCATTGCGAGAATGGGCTTGCCGAGGCCATCCAGGCCCTTGGCGGCGCCGCGGAGAAAGTCCACCTGACCACCAAAACCTGAAACAGACAAAAAAATGAGTTAGTCAATCACAACAGGTAGCCGAAGGCGAAAAAAGTGCGTACCTGAATAGACTCGGGTTCCAATGGAGTCAGAGCAGACCTGACCGAGGATGTCAACCTCAATGCAAGAGTTGACGGCGGTAACTTTGGGATTTTGGGCAATGTTGAACTCGTCATTGACGTAATCAATGCTCATCATGACAATGTAGGGGTTGTTGTTGACAAACTTGTACAGCTTGCTGGAGCCAATCAGGAAAGAGCCAGTCATTCGACCCGTCTGCAGCTTCTTGAAACGATTAGTGATGACACCTGTTGTAAAGGGAGTTGTTTAGGACTGATTTCAAGAAATTAAAAAGTAAAGCTTACCCAGGTTAAACAGGTCGACGACACCATCAGAGAACATCTCCGAGTGAATGCCCAGGTCCTTGTGGCCCTTGAGGAGGGAGAGGACAGCGTCGGGAATGGCGCCAATGCCCATCTGCATGGTGGCACCGTCATCGACCAAGTTCTCGGCAATGTGCTTGCCAATCGCCTTCTCCACGTCGCTGAGGTCCTTCACCTTGTGATCCGGCAGGGGAATGTTTCCCTCCACTAGAGCGTCAAAGTGAGACTGGTGAATGACGGCGTGGCCAAAGGTGCGAGGCATATTGGCGTTCACCTGTCCGATGATGTACTTCGAGTTCATCACCGCGGCTCGAGCCACATCGACCGAGGTGCCCAGTGAGAGGAAGCCGTGCTCGTCGGCAGGTGACACAGAGATCATTGCAACGTCCGGCTTGATGATGCCACGGTTGAACAGGTGCGGAATTTCGCCCAAAAAGATGGGCGTAAAGTCAGCACGGCCCTCGTTGATGGCCACGCGGCTGTTGCCGCCGGTGAAGAGCGAGTTGGAGCGGAAGATGCCAGCATACTCGGGGTTGTTGTATTCACCTGCGCCTTCAGTGTGAATGTGGTGGATGCGAACGTCCTTCAGACTGGCCTTCTTTCCGTGCTCAGCCAGAGCAGGAACAAGAGCACGAGGAGTAGCTGCAGCGCCGTGAATGAACACATGATCGCCTAGTGTATGTGTGCGAGAGTGTTGAAGGAGAAAAAGGATAAATTAGACGTTTTGCGTGATTGGCGCTCGACAGACAGCGATGACTTTGATAAACTCGAGCGGACTTTGGGCAAATTAGCCACTTGGCAGGTTGGCTAACGCACACACACAAATTGGCCACTAAATGGTTGCATAATAATCAAGTAGCAGTGTCAGGGAAGAATGTGAAAGTGAAATGCAAGAAGCGAACAACACAAAGAAACATTGGCTTCGCGCTTTTAAGCGACAGCATGTACTTTGGCGAGAATGAACGGGGAATACGCTTTGTGACGTGTGTAAAGGAAGAGCGTTATTTTTAGAGTTCAAAATGTACTTTTGCAGTTAAAGTACCGTTCAGGCGACTTTCCTACTTGACGGCGACTGCATCAGGTCTACGGCACTACTTTTTTGGCTAGCATGCAGTTCAAATCAATTAAAGTACTAAAGACATTGCTGATGCTGATGGGGGCGATCGAGGAGACAATTGAGGAGACTGGCAAAACATGTGTACTTGGAAACGCGTGTGCCCCCCATTTTCACTTAAGGGATTAACACAATGGCACTGATTTATATAGTCTTTAGTCATTAGCGAGACTCGATTGATTTGATAATGCGGCGCGACTTTAGAGTCTAAAAAGTCATCCGAACTGGCAGCTGTTTGCATTGAGCTGCACTCGATTGATAGGCGCTGGAGATAATTTCCAAGGGGTTTGTTTATACTGCAGTTCAGAGTCTGTCTGTACTCGTGATGGAGCATGATCAGCTCATGCTTTCTAGGTTTTTCCGAAATTGTTTTAAGGGCAAAACAATAATATTAGGAGAAAAGTGCAGCCAATTTAAGTTTACGATTTGGAGGTCAAACAAGTTACGCGAAAGAATAGGATTAAAAGCATCGGTATTAAGCGCGGATTAGCCAATGTTAGAAAGTGCAACATCAAGAGACATAGGACATCAAAAGCACGACAGCTAGTAGACTGGCACACATTACCTGACTTCACCACGGACACGGCTTCAGCGGGAGACACCCACTTGGGAGTCCGGTCGGGAATCGGATGAGTGGGCTCGTTGTTGTAGGTGAAGTAGGTCCTGCTGGCGAGAACATTGGAGAGACTAGGGATCTGTCGGAGAGAGGTGATACTTCGCAGGAGTGCCATCGCGAGAAACCAGAAGATCAGAGGCAAACAGACTGAGCAAGTTGTTGTGGCTGTGGTGATGATGTGAACACCTCGCAGTTGGAGACGATACTAAATAATGAGAAGCTCACTCACTGTCTAGCTGGCTGGCTGCCTGGCAAAGCTGGTCAGACACTCTGATGACTTTGCCGGTACATTGAGACGACGTGTTCAGAAGACTGCAGCACTGGCTGCCTTGTGCAGTGCTCCTGCAGTGACCGACTGGCCTAGTGGCGGCAGTTTCGAAAGCAGCTTCTTTTATCATTTCTCGCTTTCAATTAA
>JAALOO010000799.1_pt1 | contig 25911 bp, 25 predicted proteins | sample 7257641 | NCBI WGS metagenome assembly JAALOO01 (sample SAMN14085613, study PRJNA598686) | mite metagenome | biome: ENVO:01001000; feature: ENVO:01001002; material: ENVO:01001226; isolation source: single female mite from University of Michigan culture on fish food culture... ...
AAAGAAAACCAAAAAATTCGAAAAAATTTGCTATGTGCGCGTTGTCCCCCCTTAAGGGCAAAGCTGTCCAAACTCAATAATCTTTTTATTTTTGTTACTTTTTTTCTTCTTTTAGAGTGCCAGTGGTCACACCAACTCAAAACACTGATACAGTCGTCGCCATCATTGACAGTTCTACCTCTGGCGACAACAACACAGCTTCAAACAATGATAAGATTTTCCCTGTAAATTTTCCGTCTGAAGATGTTTTCTCAACTTTCAAACCAAAAATAGGGTAATAAAAATTTTAAAAAAAATTTAAACTTGATGTTTAGCTTTAAACTTTGCCTTTGAAAAACTAGGCTAAAAGTGCTCACGTCAACTCCCAACTCCAGGACAAATACAGACACTGGCATTATCACCCTTAACAGCGCAGCCTCAAACAACGGCATGATTTCCGCCAAATGTTCTCCCTCTCAAAACGGCCGGGAAAGGTCACGCGATGAACTAGAAAACTCTGCCAATTCATCTGAACACGAGTTATTTAAAGAACAGTTTATAACTTCTTTAAAAAAATGTCAGAAACTCTGCCTGTTATTTCCTTTGAGTGTAAAAACAAGAAATTTCCCTGCCCATATCCCAAATGTAAGAAAAGCACCAATGCTAGCAGTATTCAAAAGGTTCTCAATCATTTCTTCGCCAAACATATCGGTAAGCTAAACTGCAGCACAACATCTCAAACCTAACTTTGATTTTTCTACCCTTTCTAGTCACTCCTGTTTATAAGTGCATTACATGCAAACGTACTTATACCAACTCTTCTTCATTCAATCAACACATAAAGAATAATAGTAATTGTTCGCAAAAAGGCTCTTTTGTTCTGCCGGAATATGAAGCGATGCGTAAATTGTTGCTAGAAAAAAAGACCATCGATCTGAAACAGTTTCTGGGTGAGCATGAGCTCGACAGCATCGAAATTCCGCAAACCCGAAAACAACGTCTTGAACCTCCTTCCTCACCGAACATTGCTTCACATGAGCCTCCTTTTTTATAGAGGATAATGGCGCATCCTTTTTTGCACAGCGGACAAATAATCCGAACCAGCACTGCACAGAAAAGTTCTTTCCCGGTCTCGTCAACCTATGCAACACTTGTTACATAAATGCAGTTCTGCAATGCCTCTACAACACCTCCCAACTTGTAAAGTTTTTTTTAAGCAAAAACAATTCATTTTTCTAATAATACAGATTTATGATACAAATGTTTGTAAATCTCTTCGCGCCTGTCATGTTACCAATCTTTTCTATTTTCAATTTTTTCGAACTTTTGTCAAAAGTTTACCCAGTTTCACAAGAGTTTAGCCAGAAACAGCAGTTGACACGTTTCACGTTTTTTATTTGCTAACTTTCAGCAGGAGAAAATGTCTTTTTCCAGCAAATCTTTTGTATCGGCTTCGCTTGGTTGGTATAACATCAATGTCTCTTCAAAAGCTGAGAAAACATTCTTTGGAATGAAACCTGGCCGTCCGGCAACTCAAATCATCAAGAATGGTAAGCAACTTAAAAAACAATCAACAATTTACCAATCTTGTTGCAGTGTCCGGCGAAGTGCCCTCTGGCTCTTCTCTGGCAATTATGGGCTCTTCAGGTAAGCCTCCAGAGCGTTTGTAAAGTTTAGTCTAATCTAAAGTTTGTGCTTTTAGGTGCTGGGAAGACTACACTGCTCAATGTTCTCACCGCACGCAACCTCTCCAACTTTGCCGTTGATGGAACAGTGAAGATCAACGGTCAGGTGGCGGACGTCAACAAGATCACTGCCATGTCGGCGTATGTGCAGCAGCAGGACCTGTTCATAGCTACGTTGACAGTGCGGGAGCACCTCACCTTTCAGGCACTGGTTCGAATGGACCCCACCACCAGTGACGTGGAAAAGGTCCAGCGAGTGAATGAGGTCATGAAGGAGCTCAGTCTGGAGAAATGTGCCGACAACCTGGTCGGTGGAACGTTGGCCACCGGTAAAGGCATCTCCGGTGGTGAGCTGAAGCGCCTGGCCTTTGCTTGCGAGGTATTATCACTGGCGTGCCACACACATACACTGCTGACTCAATCTTGTCCTCCCAATGCAGATCCTCACCAAGCCGTCCATTTTATTCTGCGACGAGCCCACCTCAGGATTGGATTCGTTCATGGCTGCCACACTAGTGGGCTTTCTCGACCGCATGGCCACCGCCGGACGGACCATAATCTGCACCATTCACCAGCCCGCGTCGAATGTTTTCAGCCTCTTTCAGAATCTTTTGCTGATGGCCGACGGTCGTGTCGCCTACATGGGCCCCACTAAAGCTGCGCCCGCCTTCTTCGCTTCACTCAAAATGGAGTGTCCGCCCAATTAGTAAGTCTTTTTTCAGTTTGCTATTTTTGCTAACCTCGTCACCTTGCAGCAATCCAGCCGAGTTTTACGTGAAGCAATTAGCGGTGATGCCCGGCAAAGAGGTGTCCTGTCGTAAGAAGCTGAATGCAGTCTGTGACCACTTTGCCTCTAAAACCGTAATGAAGGATCTGCCCGAGAAGGCGACCACTACCTTTGTGAGCTGTGAGTCGGTGGTGTTCAACTCACCCTACAAGACCTCCTGCTTTGTGCAGTACCAAGCGCTGGCCTGGCGTTCCTACGTTTGCACCATGCGAGAACCACTGCTCACGTATATTCGCGGTGGTCAGGCACTGGTGAGTTTTCAGTTGAGTGACTGAAGTACCTTGTAAACACAATTCCTTTTTACGATTCTGCCAATACTAGATCACCGCCTGCATTCTGGCCCTCTTCTTCTTCCATTCAAAGTACGACCAGCGCGGCAGCTTCAACACCAACGGCGCCCTGTACCTGTACCTGGTGAACATATCTCTGAACAATGCCTTCTGCGTTGTCAATGTCTTCTGCTCTGAGATGCCCATCTTTCTGCGTGAGCACAACAGCGGCATGTACCGTGTAGACGCCTACTTTGTGATGCGAAACGTTGCCGAGACGCCCATCTTCATCTTCATTCCCGTTTTCTACGGGCTCATCATCTACTACCTGATTGGCTTAAATCCGCCTTTTGATGCCTGCCTCTACCTCATCGTCGTCGGCATTGCCATATCTCTAGTGGGCGTCTCCTACGGTTACTTTATCTCGGCCGTCTGTAACAACACTGACCTAGCTCTAGCTGTTGGGCCGCCAATTTTTATCCCTTTGCAATTGCTTGGCGGCTACTACCTCAACAACAAGTAATTACTGCTGAACTGTTCTATTGAACACATCTAATGATACTTGTACTCCCCAAAACAGGACAATTCCCAAATCGCTCTCTTGGGCCCAGTTCCTCTCTTGGTTCTACTTTGGCTTTGACCTGCTGGTGAACAATCAGTGGACTAATGTGGACATGCTCGATTGCGTGCTACCCTCAATGCCTAATGTCACCTTTTCGACCCTTCCACCATCAGTTAGCAATGTCACACTGCCACCCAATCCCTCCCCTGCCAGTTTGTCCTGTTTCCACAACGGCGAAGACGTGATGCAGTTCCTCGACATGGGCCACAAAGGCGAAGTGGGCGACTTTTTTGGTCTCTTCTTTCTTTTCCTCGTTCTGCGAGTCGTCGCCTATCTGGCCCTTTACTTGCGTGCAATCTTTTCACGCTAATCATTTACCCTGTTTGTTTGTAATTACACTTTTCTGTTTGTGTTATTTTTGTGATTATAAAACAAAATAAAAAATATGTACATTTTAAAACAAAAAAAAATAAATGAGCTGCTACTGCTCTCTCATGCAGTAGAGATCTTCACCGTGCTGAGGTTGTTTGGCTCGTGGATCCCCACTGAGAGTACTGTCAGGTCGGCGGTGAGATCATTCTTTTTGGTGTTCACTTCTGGTGGATAGTAATCGTGTGATCTCTCTGAAGAATCGCCATCCTCCATGGGACTGCATCCTTCGCACACTGACCGCTGACTGCTAGTGCACAAGTAGTCAGACGTGTCGGTAATGTTATTGTTGTTGTTGTTGTTTGCCTGGTCTGACAGCCCAGTTAACCAGTAAGTTGTCATTACCTATTTGTAAATAAAATCAGTCACAGTGTTGACTATACATCAGAAAAAACCTACTCCTTTTCCTTTTACGTCAATTTCGCCACGCAAACTAAGCTCGAATTCATTGGTATTGTCTAGAAGCTTCTTTGTGGACTCGCTTACGTGAATGCGCAGCGCTGTACAAATAAAAAAACAATAATGAAAAACAATAAAAAAGATTGTAAAAAGCTTACGAAGGCCTGTAGACTCCATTCTGGACGCAGTGTTGACAGTGTCCCCAAAGAGACAATACCTGGGCATCTTCATGCCGACTACGCCTGCCACGCACGAACCTGAGTGAATGCCAATTCGGAGCATAAGTTGCTCTCCAGGTCTATGTCTAATCTTGAAAGAGCGAACTGCATAAAGCAGCGTTAGTGACATTTTGGCAATTTCGCGTGCGTGGCGATCACCATTGCGAACCGGAAGTCCAGACACTACCATGTACGCATCACCTATTGTTTCAACTGTTTTTGAAAGAGTAAAGTCGTTAAAAATAGTTTTTAAAAACAATCCTAAAGTAACAATAACCTTTGTAAACGTCAAAATGTTCTATAGTTGAATCAAAACATGTATAGAGATCATTGAGCACATCGACGACCTAAATTAAAAAAAGTGTTTGGTTAAAGTAATAAAAGAAAAAAATTGGTGATCAAACGAGCTAAGGCAATAAAAACTGTCGTCAGTGATTGCTTGCAACTTTTTATAAAATGTAAGTGACATGTAAAAAAATAACCAAAGGCTGCGCAACTACTGACATCATAGCCATGGAATCTAATTAAAAACTTTGATCAAAAATGTTAAAACAACAAACTCAAAAAAATCAAATGCTTAAAACGCAATTAAATAAAAACAATATCATTCTAAACCCACTGTAAAGTACAATTGTCAAATATTTCAGGAATTCAGCTTCAGTGTAGTTGAAAAATATTTGGCCTTGTGTTATGTAGGCATTCACCAACTCTTGAAAGTCATTATTCAAGCAAGTTACTAGAAATGAACAACTTTATGCATCTAACGCTCAAAGTTGGACTGGTCAATTCACTGCACAAAAAAGCAAGTTATTTTGAATCCTCTCTTTCAAATCAAAACTTCTGTTCAGAGTCCTCATTTGGAAATCATTTTAAAATAAACAGTATACCTGCATAGGAGTGCTTTGTGCTGAAAGCTTCGTAAAACCAACAATGTCAGAAAAGTAGATGGTCACCTTTATAAGATTAGAAAACAAATTATGCAAAAAAACTGTAGACAAAATAAAAGTTAGCATTACCTCTTGAAAAGATTCTGCCCTCACCGAAGTGCCTCTAATCAGCTGGCTTGCCACCGATCTGTCAAAAGGAAACGTTAAATGAAACATTATTGCAGTGCACTGATGAGCATTGTTAGCACAAGTGGCTGGCCACGCAATCAATGGCTACCACAGATCGATTGATCAATCAGCTAGAATAGTGCAAGGTGTAGGATGGTAAGAGCACATACCTAGGCAAAAGTTGGTACAGCAGATCCTCTGCTTTGCGTTTCTCCTCGAGGTAATCGGCGGTTCGTTCTTGCACGAGTGATTCCAAATTATTCGCGTACTGCTCCATGCGTTTAAGTAGGTTGTCCAAAATGTTAGAACTTTCATTTTCTCTGTAGAAAACACAAAAAATGCAAAATTAATTAGATTATTTTTTATCACAACTCGCAGGTAGCCGTAAGGTAGCGGACTAAATTAATTGACTAATCAATGATCAGTGATCTTAGTTGATCCGCTTATCAGACTATTCAGCATTGTTTAGTTTATAAGCAGGAAGAATGTGCACATAAAAATTAGAAAAAAAGTGCGTTGAATTAAAAATTTAATAAAACAAAAACATTGTAAAAATAAAAAAAAGTGTATTGCATATCGCACCTGGCAAACGGCTAACGCACGTTTAGTAATTTTTGATGAGCAGGTTCTGTGCAAACGTACGTGATCTGTTCTAGCAAAACAACGGTTTGTCATTATCCATCGTGCCTTCTGGACAAAAGCCAATAAATGGCAATAATTAGCTAGTCTAGAACAGACAAAACTACTCTCAGTGGCAGTAAATTAAATTTCTGTACATCGAAAAGAAGCGCTGCCCACTTATGTCCGGAAACAAGCATGTCCGCCGCAAAGGCCACCAGAGCAGACGTGCTGCCGGGAAAAAAGAAATGACAAAACAAAAAAAGTTGCTCGCTTCGGAAATGAAAACTTTTTGTAGCAACATCAAATGTCCTCTAGGCTGCACATCTGCTTGGGCACAATTTTACCTAGTGACAAAACATAGCTGTAAGATAATTAATTGCCAGTTATAGATAACTGAAGAAACGGATCAAGCAATAGAGTGTAGAAATATCAAATTCAGCTTTCTCTGAGTACATATAAAGATAACGACTGCAACAGCATAATAGTAATCTTCCCTGTCCTTTTAAACATTAAAATTCAATTCAATCTTGGAATAAAGGCTTTTACAAAAGTAAATGCAAAGAATAAATTTTATCTTTATAAAAGCCGACAAGGACTACTAGAGTGGTTTTCAAAACACCCAAAGTGTAACTAAAAGATTGAAACATTGTCACTGAACAGCGAAGCTCTTTAAGATGGATGCTTAAACGCTTCCCAAGCTGATACTTTACAAACAACTGACTTTGGCTAATGACCTCTCTCTCTTTCTTGCTTAAAAATTTATATTGTTTTTAAAATTTTTTAAAATAAACTCTCTCAGCTTCAGAAAGTAAAAAAACGACTGATCAACTTTACTGCAAAAACAACAAATACTTTTTTGTTTGCCCAAGTCTCCTACTGTAACAGCAAAATGCAAAGTTTAATTTTGCAAAATCAAATTAAAACCATTGGTTTGACTCTCTGACTGACTGCAATAGAAAAGAACCTAGATAGAGCAAATGCACTTTCCCAATCAGCGGCACCCACACACACACACACTCACTCCAGCCACATTGGACAAGCATTCAGATGGACTGTAAGAACAGAGGCAGATGCACACTGAAGGCACCGTCACAGCAAATAGGTCACAAATTAAATTTCATTACAATCCAATGAATGGCCGCCCAATTGACGAGCACTGCACTACCGCTAAAGGCGGGCCGGTGGGGCAAACTGATGCTGCGGCAATTAAAGAAAAAGAGAAGCCCATCCACGACAGTGCAGACGAAACGCTCATTCATCTGACAAAAGGGCTCTTGCGTATGCGGAAAAAAGCAGTGGAATTCAAATTAAAAGCGCCAATTGTAACGAAAATTAAAATCAGCTAGAAAACGGCAAAAAAAGTTAAAGAAATTGAAGAAAAATTTAAAACGACTTGGCTCAATTAGAAAACAGCATTTTCGATCTAAAAGCCACAAGAAAACGCAGTACACGTTGAAAAAATAAACCGTACAATTTAAAAGCAGATTGCCTCAACTAATATGCACTCTGCATCAGTCGACACTGATTCCACCAATTGCAATCGATGCCATCAACTTGAGTAGTGATTCTCGATAACAAGTTGCTTTTGCTTTTAGAGCTTGTTGTCAACACAATCACAAGAAAAAATAAATGAACGTTTCTCCAGAATAGGCAGCTAAATTTTTGTAATAAGAAAGCACGCTGTAGCCCATCGATTAAGCCAACACGTCACTGAACGGGTTGATTCAGAGGGAAAATTGCAACACAAGTATGAAAATGTGCAAACTAATCTTAATACCATTTACGCAAATCATAAAAAATGTATACGACAAAAGTTGTTCTTTTTGGTAGGGGCAAAGATGGAGTTTGAATTTTAATAGCAACAGCAAGTTCTGTCATTCTGTCATAAGGCCGCCAGGAGAAAAAGCAAAAAGAAAGTGAGACAAAACAAATTGTCAAAGAACAAAGAAAGTGTAGTGAGACAACAGCAGTTTGAAACTCATAAAACACTTAGGTTTGCAAAAGTTTCTGAAACAAAACTGCGCGCCTCACACCACGACAAAAAACCCTTTTGGCAAATTGAAAAATGGCACTGCTTCGCTGTCAGAGAATCGGTGCAGTGCCGCATCTGCTGTATTCTTTGGTCAACGTGTGTGTGTTTGTTTGTTTGCCAGTCCGTTTTAGTGGAAAGCAAACAAATGCGATTTGTGGTCGCTGTGGGCAGAAATCGAATGGACATGAACAGAAACACTACACAAGCACAAACATACAACTGAACAGAAAAAACAAAAGTTGATCTATTGAAGAGAAAACAAGCCAAAAAATGCAATAGAATGCCCACAGAGATGTGGAGGATGGTCGCTTTGAAGTCTGCCAATAGCTTAAGCGCAGAGTTGGTAGAAACAGTTACAAAAAGTTATTAAATTAAATTAACTCAAGGGATATATTTCACCTGGCCAGTGGAGACCAAACAAAAATGAGACAAATGTTGTTACTAGGCACAGTTCATTTACTGGGCACAACAAACACACAAGTTTGTTAGTTTTTGTGGGCAGATAAGTCCATTGGTGGTGACTGCGGTGCAATTCAACTTTCAGCATCTGCCTCTTCTTTGCTGTTTGCCCAGCTATTAGTCTTCTAAATGGCTGAAAGCTAGCTGGTAGCTGCTAATGCACATTCACTATTCCCCCTCCGTGCTGACTCACCAAGCACATCTTTGCCCAAGAATTGAGCAAACAAATTAAAAATGTAAATACAACAAAGCAAGATCCTTTTGCGGCGGACACGGTGGCATTTGAGCCAATTGGCGGCGGAAGGCTTTGTCGCCTTGCTGATGCACTCGCTTTCGGAGCGCCCAGGCAACCACGGCCGCCGGCCGAGTTGTGTTGTCCGCGAAGACCGTGCACCCAGATCGACACAGGAAATCGAGTCTCCCTGTTTCGTACCTCTTTGCCGAGTCTTCGTTGCCGTTGGAAGGCAAGAGAAGAGGCACAAGAGTGAAAGTGCACACTGCTACATAATAATAGAGCACCGAAATTCAGCTTCGAAAACAGCAAGACAATGGCTGCTGGGCTGAAGATATTTCCATAAATATTTTCTTTTTGCCTGATAACCGAAAGAAAAGCCTAAACCCGTTCCGGCGTGTGTGTGTGTGTGTGCAAGCAGACTTGGTGTGTTTAGTGCAAATAAACAAACGCAAAGCGCAAAAGGGTTTGTAAGGAAAAGCAGTGTCTAAATTAGCAATCACCGCTATTGAAAAGAAAACAGTCTAAAGCGAATTCTTTTCCGTCGCAGGTACTCACTTATTGATGCGCCGGATGATGGATTGCAGAGTGACAAAGTCAGGCCTTTCATTTGGATCCTCATGCCAACACCGGTTGACCATCTGCAGTACTGCTTCGTGCTCGGCCATGTGCTCCTCCAGTCGTGGTCTCAAGCCATTCTCACAGACATTGTAAATTATCTCTGTAAAAAGACCCATTGATGAGAAGGCGTACCACCAGTGTTGATAGCGATGAAGTTGTCTTACCTCGAGGGCTCATGTCCTCCTCATCGCCTAAATAAAATGTCCCTTGGCGAAGAAGTATCTCATGACAAATAACAGCGAAGCTATATATATCTCCTGTCAAATGAAAAGATAAATGCGGGTGAACAACACATTTTGTTCAACAGAGAATCATTTGACAAACCTTTTTGCGTTCCGTGCAAAATTTGAGACTGTAACTGCTGTTGTTGCTTAATTCCGTTGCATTCTGCCGTTTTGAGCCAAAGTCGCAACAGTTCTGGTGCAGTCCAAAATTTTTCTGTACAAAAAGTTAGAAGTTTACTTAGATTTGCAAAAACAACCACACTTAGCCACACAACAAAGGCAATGGAGTTTTTGTGTTCAAGTGTGTTCTTCACTGTCTTCCTCTCCTCTAAAATAATGATGTAACTTGAAACTAAAGTTTAGAGCAAGTGTTGTGGCGCTTTCGCAACAATAAAAAGTACGATTGAGTTTGGCAATGAACATGTAGTGGATCGAAACAGTGATTGAGTGACTTTTCATTGCTGAGATGGCTAATTCACAGCTAACGCCAATAGTATTGGAAACAAAGAAATCTTGGCTATTAGCGAGAAACGCCACAAGGCAATTCATTGAAATGACAATCAAGTGCTGAGTGCTCCTTTCACTAGTAAGAAACTGTGATATTGGAAGATAAATTGAATCTTGCTGTTTTTAAAAAAGTCTTGAAAAGTTTAAAATGGAAACAAATATTAGAAATAAATGAGATGAAAAACAAAAAATCAAAATTAACTTAGCAGCAGTCAGATGTGTAGAAGTTTGGAAGCAGGTAAAGTGCAAGGCAAAGCAAGCAAAAAAGAATCTCAATTTCTTACGTCTCCAGTAGGAGTAGTGCGTCTCGTCTACCTCATTCGGCAGCGGTAGACGGTTTGAGGAGCCCAAACTGGGCTGTCGTAGAGAGTGCAATCCAAAGTCGGTAATTTTAAGCACAAATCGACTGTCCACAACGCAGTTGCTCGACTTTAAGTTTCCATGAACGTGCATCTCGCTGGCGTGTAGAAAAGACATTCCCTTGATAATATCGTGCATGAGCGAGTACCGGAACATCCAGTCTAGCTTGATCTCTTCATTCTCTAAAATGTCCTGCAATGAACCCTTTGGACAATACTCTGTTACAATAAAGCACGAGTTGTTCGTTGGCTCCAGACAAGCACCAATAAAGGTCACAATGTGGTTATGCTGCAAGTTTTTCATCTAAAAACATACAAGTTTTTAATTTTAAATTTAAAATCAGTTAAAAAGGTAAACATTACGTTTTTAAGTTCAATCAAAAGTGAACGAGTCAATTCAATACGAGTTTTCTCAATTGGTTTCAAAGCTACCACAACATTTCTGTAGATGCCTGTCCGAGCAAACATTTGCGCTCCTCCATGGGTGCCATTCACTAGTGGCATTGTGTCGGATGATATTGAAACCTGAAAAGATTGTCTAAGTGAAAGATTTACCATGTCTAAAATGATTATACCCTTGCTAGACTCATTCTAGAGCCCATCTTGGCCATGTGAGACAGTCCTGAGGTGTTGGTTTGAATGTCTTCAAAGCGAATCTTCCACGTCATCGAAGCCAATTCAGCCTCCAAGCGATAGTGTCGATACACAAAAATGAAGACAATAAATGTGCAAAACAGCAGTAAAGACAGTGTGGCTGAGGCAATAATGAGCACTTTTTGCGAATACTCTGCTTCATCGGAAAGACAAAGTTCACCTTCAAAACCACAAGGAGGAGTGTCAGGAGGGGGTCCAAGACGATCATTAGTCCAATGAATCTTCTTGCCAGGTAGCTCAAAAAATTCATTCAGTTTAGAGTCAAAGATCATGACCGCTTCAAAATCGCCTGTCACGGGGTTCATGTCAAAGAGCGAATAATCGACGAGTCGGTCACCATTAGCGTCTATTGTCACATTCCCGGCAATGCCCATAAACGTTCGGTCCCACATTTTGCGAGTGATAGAAGAGCCATTGGGCGCAGAGTGGCCATCGGAAAGGGTATCATTTAGTCCCAGTGCATACAGATGGACAGCCTCATGAAATGCCGTTGCGTATGAGCTCACCTGCAACAATTTGTTATAGTAAAAACCCAAAGAAGAACAAGCCTCTGACTTTATCAGCAGTACTTCAAAGTACTCACCTCTCCTCTGCCGTACTGACTGTAATTAAATTCCGTCATTGCAATCTTCGTTACTGACTCAAGAAAAGAGTTGATAGTTGCCGTCTGCGGCATCTTCGGAGTGACACGAATCAGCGAAGTGTAGGCTTCCTTTGCCATAACATTCTCCTCTTGCGAGGCATCAGCACGCTCCCAAGGGCGCTGCGAGGCATCCAATCTGTAAATGGCGCAAAGCATTAACATAATGGACAAAATTGCTCATCTTTCGGGATAATTGAAACTGGCAAACACACTACCACTACCAACTGCTGTCACCGACATTCGACGGAAAAGCAGAACTGGGGTCAGTGATGAATAATTAATAGAAAAATCCAGAGTCCAAGGTGCTTTTCAGTCACTTACCCAGTAGTGAGTTCAACTGTGATAAAAACAAATTCTCCTGTTTGCACCATTCCCATTTTGTAGGCGGTGATCATGATGCGACGGACGGTGTCTTTTTTGGCACACATTATGATGACTGCAAAAAGAGGAAAACAAAAAAGATATAGTGAGCCAATTAGAGCTGTTGAGTGATATACCAAATGAAAAATGAGACAAAATAGATGCAGACACAGTAAAAGCAAAAAAATCAACAAAAGATACATTAAAAACCATCTTCTTAAAGGATAATCAAATTAAATCATCATTAATTAAAAATCTAATTAATCACAATCTTGTTAGCTGCTTTGCTGTACACATATGTTTGCACCACAGTGGCAAGATGAGTATGGTCAAAAAAAGATTTAAATTAATTTGAACTAATTTAATTAAAAAAAAGAAAAAAGAGAGGTAATTAGATTTATCAGTGAAAAGTGCCTTGGTCTGTCTACAGCCTTATAATAGTCCCCCGCACACTAAACGAATAAACACAAGAAAACCTTTGCTTGTGTTTGCGGTAAAACATCCGAATCAGCAACAAAACACTGTACAGCTCTGCTATTTATCTTGCAAATCCATTAATAATGCACCTCAGTACTACTGCATCGACTGAACAGCAATTGGGCACGTAAGAAGGAAGCATATGATTGGTAGAGCGACAAATTAAACAGCCATGTTATGGTCAATTAAGGCATAGTAGTGGCACAAAACATTCTACTGTAAAACTACCAAAACAGCTACTAATGTTACTTACTGCGTGACTTCATCGACGCATCTTTCAGGTAGTCTTCATAGGACTCTTCCTCTTCCTCGTCAAAGCTGCGCTTCAGCTCCACCGCCTTTGGGCCCATACTCATAAAAACGGACGCCAGCGAAAAGTGGCACAGTGAATGGCCTTTACTGCGATCGTTTGGATCTGTGTAGAGAAAAAAGACAGTCTTCCAGTTGAAGCGATTCAGGATCTGATGAAAAGACAAAATCAATATATATTAGAAACCTTTAACCGTGTCACTGCCTGCATTGTATCCACTCTAAAAAAGAAATGAAAGTGACAAGCCAAACGGACCATGTCCTCCAACGAACGACTTTTATTCACCAAAGTGAAAGAGAAAAACAAAAGAAAGCAAGTGACTAGATCTAGAATGTTTGCCTGTAGCATCTCAAGAGTAAATTTAGATGCAAATTCCAGTCTTGATTCAGCGACACCATCTTGAAATGATGAAAAACGAAACCCTAACTAGTGAATATTTAAAGAGCACAGCTGAGAAGCTACCAGAACACAATCTGCACAGTGTCTGGTCGAGCGCAACTGGAGCAGGCATTATTAATGACTCGCTGTGTCGGGTAGAATCATTCGTTTCAATGGCTACCAAATAGTGCACAAGTGGGCACTGCTAACCTGCCTGGTTAATTTCAATTCAACAGAAAGCTGTAATAATCACCAGACAGTTTTACAGAAGTGACCAATTGGACCAAGTTCTTAGGAAAACTGCATCAATACTAATGACAGTGACTTTCTAGTTCTATAGCAAGAAAACTCAATTAAAGGCAATGATTTTGAAGTACATAATATTAAAGAAAATATGCGTTGCTGCAACATTGCCATCACACAAGGCGATTAAAGTTAATTGAAACCACAAACGCATAAACAGTAATCAATAAATAAACTTTGCACTTTACAGTAGCAGAGTGGCAGTGAAGGAAAAGCGGAAAGGAGTTCAGTAAAGCTCAAGATTCTGTCTCCAATCAAAGAGAGCTCTTTTACAAGACGCACGCTTCGGTCAAAAGCAGCCACTAATGCACAGCCTGGATTCAATCAAGTTGCCCTTCAAGAATGCAGTTTAACTCTGCATGAAAGTGAGCGTGTATGTGTGCTTTCAGTTCCTGGTAATTATGCCAACGGCTGGTGTCAGTGGCCGGTGAATCAGCAGCGATTTTATAAACTCATACATAACACAGTCGCTTCATTCATTGACGGCACCATCAATGAACTCATAGCTGAGGTTTTTCAGTCCGCTACTTTTAACTCGTAAAAAGGAATTTACATTCCCTCATTAAGAAATGCCTCACAAAAAGTTAAAAATGTGAACGCTGATAAATGCATCAGAACAGTATCCGAATTTGCCTGAAAGCATGCGTGCTGTCAAAAAGAATCATTAAAATTCAAGTAGAACCAAAAACAACTTTTGTGACGGATACCATTAGCCCTTATAAAACAAAATTAAATTGAAAAAGACAAATTTAAATGTAAATTTCAAATCAAATCATATCTAAATTACAATCAAAATATGTTCAGTAAAGCAGTGTTCAATGTTTAATAATAATTCATGATCACAAGTATAGTTTTAGAGCATTTACAAAACCAAAGTATCAGAAAACCTAAAATGAGCGCAATTTTATGTTGATTGCCAACAAAAGTTGACACTGATTCACAAATCAACACCGAATCGATGTCATACGCTTGCACTCAGCCCTACAGAGCATCATCAGCAAAGTGACTGTTATTGCCTTTGATTTTTGCCCTTCAAGGAAAGTGTCAACCTGAATTTATTTAATAATTTCATTTAGAGAACCCAAAAATAAGTGCAGAAAAGCCAACATTTCCACACTGCACTATCGTCAGGGCAAACAGCCAAGCACTGTCGAGTCGTGGCCACTGAGGGACACAGTCACAAGGCTGTGTCAACATGCCAAAAGTCAGATTGGAAATATTGGCAAAGTGACAATTTCCGTGACGATGCATTCGAGCTCAAAACCGCAATACAAACATAAATATTAATTCTCACCGCATGCATGGGATTAGTGATGGTGGCAGTTTTGGTGGTAGTGATGGCAATAGAGACGGTCTTGGGCTCTGTGAAAAAGTGCACCGAGCGCTGTTGACAATGTCCACTTGGCAGCGTAGCATTGGAGTGCCTATCACCACTTTTCTATTCGCTCATTAGAAAGCAGTCAGGAGAAAGACAAAGACCAGTGTGCAGACAATAAAAGTCAATAAAAAACAGTACGATCATCAGCTCAAAATAGATCTCAGCAGAAAGCATTTGTAATTTGAATTTATAATGGTTCACAGAGTTTGGCAATATTCTCCCTTTATATTAAATACGGTCGATCGATTGTGGTTTTCTTTTTCCCCTGACATGTATTCAAGCTACTCACTTTTTAAAAACACATTGTAAAATCACTTCTCTCAACTGAAATGTGTCTTCAGAAACATAGAATATTGCTGCCTAAAAACTGACAGCAATTGTACATCGCAGCGTAATGAAATATTAAAATGAAATAAAAAATCGCAACATTCAAAAAAAGTTATCTAATCGGCACTCACATACTGTTCCGCTTCTCGTACATAGACAAAAACTGCTTACTTATTTATAGATTTCAGATCAATTCGACGGAAAAATAGCACATACGTACAAGTGCAGTGGAAGCCAATTGGAAAGGCAGTCACTGATAATGCCGTAATAGCGATTAACAGAGAGCCGTACGCGCACGCTTGTTATTGCAGATAATCAGCCATTATTGGCTCAAGGAATAGCATCGCCAAGTGGTGTTTCTAAAGCCCTCTGACATTTCCTGTGAGTCAGACTGCCTGGGCACTGGGCTTGCCATTTGGGCCACGTCTTTGCCACAGTACAGTGCACCGCATAATGAGCTGATGGCATCGACTGAGCGAACAATTATCACAGTAATGCAATTGAGAAGAGTCTAAACGGCAATGGAGCGTGTTGCAATGAGTAGGAGTGCGCTGATGCCTTCCAGTCTGAAGCAATATTCTAGGCAGTGTCATTTATGACAAAAAATAAACGCTGCATGAGAAGTGCTATGAAAAGTGACACACTGCCCAGCCTAATTGATGCATTCTCTCGAGTCAGTGATCGCCTTTGATCGAGCTATGCCGAGTGTCAAGTCGAGCTGATGCTCGCACTGAGTGCTTCTGCAGACAGAGAGAAGCATTCAATGTGAATGATTCAAGCGGGACCAATCTATCTTGGGCAATTTAGACAGCGATGGCAGAGCCAAACAAACGTCACACAGCGTGCCAGAAAAATCAAATCACCAATCAACCTTGATGGCGAAGCAGTGTCTCACTATTGAGAAGGCAGATCTCTTCTTGGCTATCCTCTCTCTCTCTCTCTCTCTCTCTCTCTCTCTCTTTCTCCCACTGACTGCCAAAAATAATTTGCCACACTGCACTCTGTGTTTACTTTACTTAGGCAAAGTGATTTCTCTTTAGACTCATCAGAAGTGCGGTTCCGTTAGAAGAGCAAGTAGAAAGAGAGCAGTCAGTGAAAAGTGAGAGAATGGCTGCTTACCTGATTGAAGAATTGGCCCATTTGCGAGAAGGAGCCATTCATTCTCGTCAGAATGCGGAATGTGATGTTCTTGTCATCGAACATGGAAACCTGTCCCGCAGAAGTGAGATGAGGAACGTCCCAGAAGCTGGTGTAGCGGGCGACAGGGGCGAGCACGTACGGACAGACGGGACCGAGAAAGACGTCTACTTTTCCGCGAATGTAGTAGTCGAAGGCGACGAGAGGGCCGATTGCCGAAGAACACTTTGTGTCGACAAAGTCGATTGTTGCGCCATGCTCCCAGCCGCGATACAGTTGGCCTTTGGATTTGCTCGCCTCCTCCACAATAGAACGCACGGCTGCCACAATGGCTGGCATAATCTTCTCCAGTGAGTAGTCCTCGTTGCTGTGAAATGGCGCCAGTACGACGATACGAATAGGCCGCAGGTGGGGAGGTGTCGTCGCAGTGCCCTGCTCGGCACTGCTGAACGAATCGTTGCTGTTGTAGTGCTGGTGTCGATGCGGACGCCAGTGCATCGAATAGCTGTGCTCGTGAAAACTGAAGTTCTCGATTAATGTCCATTGCACGGTTTGAGTGGCGGCTATGGGTGTTAACAGGCTTAACAGCGAACTGTACAGCACTAGGCTGATCAAAAGCAAGTGGAGGCTAAAGTTTAAAAAGGGATGACCGCCAAGTAGTGCCCGCAGTGGTTCGGTGTTCAGTCTTGAGATCAAGCGGAAAGGCATCCTGTGAACCAGGAAACGACGATTCACGCACTGTAGCGTGCGCAAATGACAGTGCAAGGTGAGGATGAGGGTGTCAGTAAGGCGATACGTCAGCAAAAGTTGTTCATTATTCTGGTTAAAGTAAATTAAAAAATAGCATTCAATTAGGTTAAAAAGAATACGTTTATAAAAGTTATCGTTTTCAGTCCAAAAAATTTAACTTTTACCGCAAGAAAAAATTGGCAGAGAAACACGCAAAAAAATATTTATTCGTCAGTTGCCTAGACAACTATCATTCTTTTTAGCGAGACTTTTTTTTATATAAAAAAGCTCTCATGAAATTTGATAGTCGTGATGCTTTTCTGTGAAAACTTAAAAATAAAATAAAAATCACGCCATGATTGTTAAAGTAATTGAAATTGAGAAACTGAATATTGATTTAACCTAGTAAGAATAATTACTTGACGCTATCTTGACAAATTGAAAAGCAGTTGTTAAAGTATGCATTGAAAACAACTTGAGCACTAGAATGTGAAACTAAAAACTTTTAGTTTAAACTATAAAAAGTGACTAAGTAAAAGTTGAAATGAGCGCAACACATTTAAGCAATGAGTCAATTGCGGTTACAAGTACTTGCAGGCGACAAGATATCTCCTGCCTTTGCTTTCTTGTCTGCTGGCAAATTGAATTTAAGCAAAATAGAAAAAGTGTTGATACGCAGAATGCAAGTTGCTAAATTCCTGTGGAGTTGGTTGAGAAGATGGCACACTTTAACAATGTTTTCGACCCCAAAACAGCATCACTAGTGATTGTGGCACTCAAATAACCAGCAGTGCACTGACCACACAAATCACAGCAACAAATTGAGTTAGATCGAGATTTGCAACCGCAGCAATAGTAAAGTAGACACTCACACATGCACACACAAATCTTCGACGCAATGGGCAAAATAAATGAGTCTACTAGAAAATTGAAAAAAGAAAAATAAAGAGAATGTAAGCGTATTAGGAGCAAACAAACACACTAAACCAGTGTCGGGCAATAAATTAGAAAGTTAACCAAAAACGTGCACTTTTCAGGTGCAAGCCGGTAATAGAAACTCGGCCTCGCGTTAGACAGTGCTGAGCTCTAAAAAGACAGAAAAACAACACTGCAAATTCGTTTTGTCTAGCTGCAAGAAAATAGTCTGTGTAATCGGAAATGGCTACTAATGGAGAAAAATATAAAATCTGTAAACTGCAACAAATGGGCTCGCAACTAAAATCGGTCAGACAAAAAAGAAAAGCAGAAGAAAGGTGTCCAAGATTTGTCACTACTGATCATGAGGCCTAGTTTTACTTTCAACTAAAATTGCTAACACTAAGTTTGGCTGTCGTACAAAAAAACTCTCCGGTTTTAATTTAAAAACTTCGACACACTTCTTATGTCAAAATGGAAAAAATTGAGACAATTTCAAAGAATTTGTAAAGAATATGAATTATTAATTGAAGTAAATTCTCATTTACGACTGTAGTCAAGTAAGTGCAATAAAATCGTCTAAAGATACAAAAGCTCAAAAGATGACAGCCAATTTAATCAAAAATAAAAATTTATAAAAATTGGCACTTTAATAAAAAAAATGAAATAGAAAAACAGCAAATGGTAAAATTGTAAAAAATGTTAAGCAAAAACCAGGTTGTTGGCAGCTTTCCAAAAAGCACTAATTAACCAGAGTTAAAGTGCGTTTTTCAGTGACTAATTCACCTTTGGTTACAAAGTAGTATGAACACACAGATTTTTCATAAAAAATGAAAAAATGGTCAATTGTTGCCAAGTTTGAGTACATCAATTGCAGCTTAGACAACGTATTGTAATAAACATTGGAGCTGGGTAGAAAAAAACAATTTAAACTTTGTAAAAAAAGAACTGACGAATATTGTGTATCAAACTTAGCTGTACAGTGTAATTCTGCATGCAGTGTCCGAACTGGATATTAATCAGATTAAATGACCTCAGATAAAATAGAAAATTATAAGGTGTATTTATGCAGTGAAATTGATGAACAGACACTGATTGTCTGCCTAAAATTGCAGTAAAGTACCTTAAACAAAACCTGGATTGTTTTTTATAATAATAAAGGGCAGCAAAGACATTCCATAAATTCACTCCGTGGGAGACACCTTGCTCTAAGAAGACGAAATGAGCAATGGGGACATCTAGGCAAGCAAGAAGACGAACAAATAGATCACTGGAGAAAGTGCACAAAGAGAAAGAGAGTGCCTTTCAATTGAGAGCACAGTCGACAACAAAGTTTTGTCCAAAGTGAACTTGTCCCCTTTGAGGAAACGGTATAGAACAAGAGATGCAGCAGCACAACAGTCGATTCAGCGATGAAATTGAACAAATCGGGGAAAGGGAGAGCAAGGGAGGAGAGAGAGAGAGAGAGAGAGAGAGAGAGAGAGAGAGAGAGAGAGAGAGAGAAAGAGAGAGAGAGAGAGAGAGATGCCGAAGAAGAAGCAATAGAGTATGCAGGAGAAGCAGCACTTTACTTACTATAATTACATTGCACCCAAGCGAATGAGCAAGTGTTGAGAGCCTGTGTGAGCGCAGACATGAAAAGTAGACGGGAACAGCACGGGAGCAGCAACACAGGGGTGGCAAAATTACAAATTAGCGACTGGCAAAAGTGCAGCCAAAATGTGTTGGCAACACTAACGCGGAATAGAGCCTTAGTGCTCCATTGGTATCGATTGTCATGGGCAGCCTGTGCAAGATCGACGGGTATCTTGGTGAATGACAGCATACCCCGTAAGACAATAATTTATGGCACTTGTGACACACCAGTAGACTGTCTTTGAATCAGTCTTGACAAATGATGGTCATTCAATAGTAACTTCAACTTCTGGATCACAGTGGGGAACAAATTGACACCGTCCTCGACTTTCAGTAGCGTAAATTGCAAAAAGCAACAAAGTGGGCGCCAGAAAAATAGTGAAACTCAGTGTCGAACACTTTGCTCGCCAGTTGCTGTGAAAATCGATTTGCCGTCAAATGCGCAGCAAAACGATGATGATTCACAAGCTCTACAGATAAACAAACATAAGCAGAGTGCTTCGTTTTGAGTAAAAAGTGCGTTTGACAGTCTACCCAAATGGGTAGTGGCTGCTAGGGCAGACTTAAGACGACTGCCTGTTGTGAATCGGGAAAAACAGAGAAAAAGGGGGATCGTTCTGTACAGCGGGTTCTAGCTCATTAACGCTATTGATAGATCTAAGGATTCATTCAGATGGCTCGACACTGTAGCAGATATGCAAATAGGCACTGACACGGCTCTATGCCTTCATTAATTACAGTTGGCCATTAGGTTAATGTTAATATTATAAAATTATCATATTAATCATCCGCCCAGACTCGCCCAGAGTGGGTAGCTTTAATTAATAAAGCTCACTGTAAATTAGTCTATCCACTCGTGGACAAGTGAGCAATGTTGACTGGTGCCAGGCATCGAGAAAAAGTTGCTTCTTCAAAGAATGTGGCCTTCTTTGGCCGCAGCCACACAGTTTGCATCGTTCACTGTGAGGTGTGAAGCATCATGTCAGTGGCTGTCAAGTAGTGCTGAAAGTGTTGCCTGGCTTGTTTCAGTGTTCAGTTTCAAGTGCAAGCCACTTTCCCTTCCACCGCTTCATATGATCAAAAGTGTGTATGTTTGTGTAAAACAAAATCGAGCCGACATTTTGCAAGCTCTTGCCAGACTCATCAAAAACGAGGCTGCCAAAAAAGTGCCAGAGTATGACACAGAAGTTGACGTGTCAGTCGAGTACTGTGAATATTCTTTCAAACACTGCTTCAGCATTTACAGTTTAATCGAGCTTAACAAACACTAGAGATTGCATCAGCTAGATGCTCAAAGCGACACACGTTGGGCAAATGCATTGCCCAACGACACTAAAATATAAAAAAACAATTTCCCTTTAGAGAACATTTCTTTCTTTTTTGATAGTTTGCAGAAAGGCAAGCCCATTTCTCGTTGTGTTGTCTCGGTGTCAAATAGCGAGCCTCTTGAGATGCCTTGCTATTTTTGCAAGAGCAGTCAAGATCAAATTCAATGAACCTTTTCGACAATCACTATTCTGAACAAAAAACTCAAATTTTACAAAAGAAAAAACACCTCACAAAAAAGTAAATACAGAGTCAATTCAAGAAAAAGCGTCTGTTTCTTTGACAAAAATTAAACAAAGTAAAAGAATACTAAAAAATATTTTCTCTTTTAAAAACAAATCGTTGATTAGATTGGAAATAAGTTTCGACAGAAATTTTGACCACAATAAAAAAATTAAACAAATTAGCGACATAAATAATTGTAATCTTCGACTGTTGTTCAACTGCAAATGGTAAAGTGAGCCATATAAATAATGTAGGAAACATATTGATTCGGATGAGAATGCAGAACTAAAACGATGCTAATCCAGACCACAGTAGGCCCAAGAGACGGTAATGAATAAGTGATGACCAGAGTGTGTAGGATTCATTACGCGTCCTAATGAGCAAGATTATTTACTAGACCGATGACAGCACAGTACGTCAAAGTGGAAGTAAAAGTAGTGGAGAGAATAAAGGCAGTGGACAAGAGTAAATTCTCAATAAGCCAGATCAGCGAGACAGTCGGGTCTTGGAAGCTAAATAAGGACGAATACGACGTTTCGCATTTCAAACGACATATTGATTGGCACAAATATGGAAGCAAAGAGACATCTTTTTCTGTCTGCATTGCTGTAGATAAACAGATGGACATTGGCGGCGCACGAGAAAAGGGGCCAGTTAGTAAGTTCATCGAGTCGGTAGCTTTTGCGGCTTGTACATTATTCAAAAGCACGCGGCATGTGCTGTACATTTAGCCAACACGATCAATATTTAATGAGTTCACTAGTGGCAGCAGCGAGATGCAATGAGATTTCACAGCAGCAGACTGCCGATAAAACGTAATGTAAGCAAATGGGGAGTACATGAGGCATCAAGTGCCAGTCATGCATACAATTGCCATGGCAATGGGAGGCGCACATTCTCAGCCACACTATTGCGGTCAATCGATAGCCCAACGATCGAGTCGAACCAAACATCCTGCCACCGTAAAGAAAGAGGGGAGTAAGGGGGTAAGGAGATTCAAAGATACACTACTCAAGGCAGAAGGGACGGTAATATGTGGCCGTTTGTGAGCGGTTACTAGCGAAATAAAAAACAGCATCCTCTGTGACGCCTGCAAGTGCAGCCTATAGTTGAGTCATCGATTGGCGACAAATTGAATAAATGGCATGGCCATGGCCATGCTTAATGAGGCAATAAAGCGACGCAGCCTTCACTCAAATCGACCCTTTGCAATTGAATGCAATAGATTCAGTGCGCAACGGTAAAAACAGATAAACATAATCAAAGTAAGAAAAGAAAGAGGAGAGAACTACAGTAGTGGGTCATAACAAAGGTCATCGAAAGTTGCCTGTTGGTACACGCCTGGTTCACAGCTGCAAACAACAGAATTTTACAAAAACCAAACGACAAAAAAGACAAAACGCCAATGAGTGTGTATGTGAGTTCTGGTGGTGATGACACGCTGACCATGCCACCTTAATAAGTCAGTGACTGCTCGAGTGATAAATGAATTCACAAAATTGGCCAAAAACTGCATCTTATAAGATTCACGGTATACCGTTCCGATATAGCATCCAAACGGCATTAATATTAATGCTACAATTGGCAATCGCCAATGCGATCTGGACGAATTATTATTATTATTATTATTTATTACAGAGTCGTGGCGCGAATGCAATGAGCAGCCGGACCAGAGAACAACACAGAAAAGAAACGAGACTGAACAATTCGCAAGAAAACGGAGGAGCCAACGCCGTGTAGGAATTCTACGACATCGGTCAGCTCATCAGCAAAAGCGTTCATACCGCTTCTGTTCATGTCGCCAAGACAATGCGATCCATTTTCTTACATTTCATTTCGAGTAATCTAAACGCACACTCTCTCAAACACACAAAACCCTAGCGACAAGGTTTGCGCATATTAATCAAATTTGACTGATCACGTCAAGAACACCTTTTGGACAAACTTTTGGAGAAAGCACTTGTCTTGACCAAAAGGCAACGACAAAAAGGTAAAGCAAATGTTATTTGACAGCTGTGAGGAATACGGAAAAATATGATACTACAAGTTTGCAAAGCTGCCAAATCAATTGCAAAAAACTTCTCATTTTTTAGTCAACAGCAGGGCAGAGCAATTTAAACGGCTCAGCGTCGAGTTACAGACAAATTGGAGGCATCTTGTTTGTTCACTGATGATAGCGATAATGAAGACCGCTTAACAGCTATTTGTCGGGTTCAATTGATCAAGTGGCAGTGCAGTCTGTCCCGGCGGCACCATAGTTAAACACGTTTTGCATGAGCAATGGCAAAAGGCTAAGCAAGCGAAAATAGTTTAGTCAACACGATTACACACACAATATCATCTGTGGCGTCCATTTTTCACTTTCGAATCACGCAGCTCAGCGAGCAGACTACACACCTGAGCAAAGTGCCACGATGGGAGCCTCGACTGCGAGCTAGTTAGAGTCTAAAGAACAGCAACCGAGTACTGCACTCGAGAAAGCAGTTGAATATAAATCAAACAAACAGGCAAAAGATGTGGCTCAGTAGGCCATTGGCCAAATGAGCAAAGTTAAAGGCAAAGAACTGGTAAAGAACGACAGAAAAAGAGAAAAGAGAGAGAATCAATTTCTAATTTGGTCAAATGCCGCTGCTCGAATGGTGGCAGAAAAGCGCAGAAAAGTGTGAGACAACGAAGGCAAATGGTAAATAATAAAACGATGATAAATAAATAAATGTGCGAATAAATTGGAAATGATGCTCTGGCACAGCACCCTCAACACAATGCGCCGTCGTTGTAATTGAAAGTGAGTGCGGCAGCTGCATTCAGTGAGGAAGCAGAAGAGCCAGCAAAAGAAGAAGAAGAAAAAGAAGCAGCAGCAGTCAGGTTTGCACCAGCAAAGGGGCCAATGAGGCAATGACATTAAAAATTAATCGCCTGCTAGAGACTTTAAATTTGATTGAGACGCAGTGCGCCTACTTAGGCGTCTAACATCATTTTGGCAGAAGAAGAATGCAGGAATCTCTGAGTAGGGAAAGGGTCTGCTTGTCCAATTGCTCACACTCTCACTTTTTACTCTATCTTTCAGTGCGCCTTGGCAGCATTAGCACTGTGTTAAGGGCGACACCAAATGCATTATTACGGCACTCAATTAATAATGCATTGCCCAACAATGAAACGACTACAAGGGGAGAAAGAAGGGGACTATTCTCATTACAGAAATGCACAAGTAGACTGATTCGGACACCGGTGGCAGGGTACGCAGAGCAAAGTGTGGGCTCAATGGCCCACACTGTGGCTTGAGGATGCGATAAAGAGAGCTGTAGTAGAGAAGCAATAAAATTATAAATTTAAATGGGCGCCACATTTGACACACGGTGCAACACTGTAAAGAAGTAGACTAAGAGAAAATTGTAGGCGAAAACAGAAGATGGTTTTGCAAACACACAAAGTAGGGCACATCCAATTGGATGCAGAAAATGTTTTGTGCATTACGTAATGAGGTGGGCAATTGGCTGCAATGGGCCCAATTGCACGGGAGAAAAGATGTTATCGGCCTGAATATAAATTGCCAGTCAGATAAGCAATAGACAGCGTAGTTTGTGTGCAGCAATAAATGCACCGAATTAGCGTGAAACTGGCAAGCACCACTGGATGAACCAACAATGGCCATCACAGTGCCGGTGAAGTATAGGCTTTAAATTGCAATTAATTTTTTATACAAACAACGTAGCAAGTTTGTAAACGTTGGTTCATTCGGCGGTAGACACAGCAAAAAAATATGTTGCAAAGTTAAGTGAGCAGCACAAACAGAGAAGAAAACAGAGAAAGACCACAATCACAAAGTTAGATTCGATCGAGTGGAGCTGAATGCGCACACACACAGACACAAAAAGAAAAGAAACGGGAATAATTCAATTAGAAAGCCTTCAAACAGGGCTTGCTTGTGGTGACTTTAAATTAATTCCCCATACAGCTTGGTGCGCATTCAAAACACATACATGCACAGACACACAGAGAGCGCAGAGAGCAGACACAGCACGGAGTAGAATAATGAAAAGGCACAAGGAGGCCACCAGAGAAATAGTCTTCTCATCAATTAATCGAGGCAACGACATGACCAAGCGAGGAGAAGTTATTGCCTGCCGCGGCCGCGCATCATTTCCATAGAAAGCTGAAAACTGCTGGCGCTGAGCAGGGTGCACCGAGTACCGAGTGTTCGTTGAGCACGGTAATCTTGGAAATCTCAAGCCCTAATTGATGTATAGTCGCTTACTTATGTTTGTTTTGAAAACAACGGACTGCCAACAACGCAATTGGCTCCAGCCGGGTAGCAATGTCGGCAGGGGAAACGGCACAAATGGAAGCTAATCGAGCCGGCTGAGTGCTCGGAGGCGCATGGAGGCGCGTGGACTGGTAATGCCTGGTCTTAGCTTGTCAAGTCATTTTCAACTTTTTAACTTTTGAAGAAAGTGCCTGGCAAAATGGAGGGAAGAGGGCAACATTTGAAGGGGAGCATTTGACTAATACCTACAATGGCCATAACTGAGTGGAAAAGGCTCTCACAACATTTTAAAACTCGAAGCAGTATAAAGCTACAAATAAGTTGCGCTTAACTGCCCCTAGTGTGATGCTGTGCTTACCAGGGCGGCCATCGATAGATTTATTTTTCTCCCCGGGAGAAAAGACAACATTCA
>JAALOO010000801.1_pt1 | contig 25896 bp, 14 predicted proteins | sample 7257641 | NCBI WGS metagenome assembly JAALOO01 (sample SAMN14085613, study PRJNA598686) | mite metagenome | biome: ENVO:01001000; feature: ENVO:01001002; material: ENVO:01001226; isolation source: single female mite from University of Michigan culture on fish food culture... ...
GAAACATTATTCTTAGTCGGGTTATCACTATTCTCATTCCCATCACGCAGCACACCATCAAATACAAACGGACCGCTTTCCCGCATATCTACCGACTCCCAGCTTGTGCCATTTTGCATCATAAGACGTTTGGTTCCATTAACGACAGTAGCACCTAATCGTCCGGCAAATAAAGCGGACAGACGCATGTTTTTATAGCTCAGCGCGGTGGTTGCACCAAAACGAAGTCTAGGTTCTCTATCACCTATTACAGACCATTGTGAACTTACTATAGGAAGTCCAGTTGTTGGGCTTATAAGGATATCACCAGCATCATTTCGTTCGTAGGCCAAGCCGGTTAATGTTGTAATGGGGTGATTAACCATGATGCCGTTACGGATATTGCCCGAATTCCATGTGTAGGCATTGTAGTATTCGGTTACATTATCGGGTAAATATTCCACATTCGAGCTTCCTTTAGAGGCATTCAAACCCACATTCCATGTTAAACCATTGGGATTTCTAATGATATCACCGTCAATGTATGCTTCCCAACCTTTGGTTTTAAATGCTCCAACGTTCATGTTGTTTAATATAAAACCTGTTGCATAACTCAAACGAAACCCCTTAACAATTTGATCATCATTCTTTGTTGTAAAATAACTGAAACTAGCGTTCACACGATCATTAAACAAGCGGACATCCATACCCGCTTCGTGCGCGGTAGTCATCTCTGGGCGCAAATTAGGGTTAGGTCCTGTAAATCCATATTTAAAGCCGCCTCCGGACAATTCGGTAGGTTCTAATTGTGGATCTATCTCTAAGGGACCTGCATCTTTACCTACTTGGGCAATCGAGCCACGAATTTTCAAATAATTAATAGCCGGTATGTCTTTCATAAAAGGCAGATCAGAGACGATGAAGGACCCTTCAATCGCCGGATAAAAGTATCTGTTATTATTAACCGGCAGTGTAGAAGACCAGTCGTTACGTCCTCTCAAAGTAATAAAGGCAATATTGTTATATCCAAATTCCATTTGAGCAGAAATAGCTTGGATCCTTCGTTTGGTATTACGCTGCGATGATGTTTGCGTCTCTGGATCGGTATTATTTATAGACTGAAAATCTGCAACGATAAATCCATTGCCATTTGCTGCTGATCGTGTAATGCCGTTCTCGACTTGGTGGTAACCTAGCTGACCAGAAAATGAAAATTTATCATTAAAAAATTTGTTATTATATCCTGCAATTAAGTTTATCGTCGGATCCGAAAAATTTGATTGCACCAGATTATACTCACCAATGCCGGCGTTCTTGTTGTAATAATACGGATGCCTTGATGTTTCGTAGGTCTGCATACCTACATCCCAACCTACTTGTGCGCGAAAGAACGCATTTTTTATTGGCGTAAAATTAAGCGCGACGTTACTCAGAACACGGTCGGATTTATCGTAGAACTTATTTTTGTACAGAGCGAAGAGTGGGTTGAGCAAGTCCTCATCAAGATAATAATCTGGAATTTTCATGTGACTACCGTCCTCGGCCAAATAATTTTCCATATTATCCACCATAGGCCATAACATAGCCCGGTGTAATGGACCATCTGTCCCCCTGAGCACCTTATTGTTTCCTGTCTTCGTATATTGAACGGAACCTTCAAACTTCAACCAGTCGGTTACTTGTGCCTGCCCCGCTAAACTTAAATTCGTTCGATCGAATCCACTAGTTTTTACGACTCCGTCCTGATCTAAAAACGAAAAGCTCGCGCGCATAGTTGCCTTTTCCGACCCAGCCTCTACCGAGGCATTATGACGTTGTGAAAAACCCGTTTGTAAGATTGATGAAATATTATCATACTGTTGTATGCCCTCTGGATATAACCCGCCAAACTTCGAAGTAAAGTAGTAATTAGTTGTACCAAAGTTTCCGTTTGCATATTTGGTCTGCATGTCAGGGTAACCATAGGGTTTTTCCCATTTAAAGTAATTACTATAGTTGACACGTCCCTTTCCTGCACGTCCCTTTTTAGTTGTAATAATAATTGCACCATTGGAGGCGTCGGATCCGTAAAGCGCAGCTGCAGCAGCACCCTTTAATACCGTTAAGGACTCAATGTCCTCCGGATTAAAATCGTTCCCGCGCGATGCAAAGTCTAAATTCCGCACCGAATAGTTATCTGACCCACTCCCAGCCATCCCGCCCAAAGGATCAAAAGTCGAATTATTCATCGGCACACCGTCGACAACATACAAGGGCTGATTATTCCCAGAAATAGACGTAATGTTTCGTAATACAACTGTAGTGGACGCACCTGGAGTTCCACTGGTTGAAGTTACATTTAATCCAGGCACCCGGCCGGCAAGAGCAGAAATGAAGGATTCACGACCAGATTCCGAAATCGTTGCACCATCAATTTGTTGTACCGACGATCCAACCGCTCTACTGGTCCGTTTCATGCCAAATTCTGCCGTTACCAGCACTTCTTCCAAAGTCCCTTCGGTAGTCTCTAACACAACATCAATAACGTTAGAATTAACACGAATCTCTTTTGTTTGGTAACCAACGCTACTCACCCTTAGTGTACTTCCTCGCGGCGCCCTGATCGAAAATCGACCTGCGGCATCGGTTTGCGTCGAGGTAGAAGTTCCTATTACGGTTATGGTAACACCACGGAGAGGGCCTTCCGCATTTGAAATAATCCCTCGTACAGCATCCTGATTAAGCGGATCGCTCAACGAATACGCGACTCCCAAAAAAGCATCTCGCCCAGCAGCATGTGCATATTCATGCTGGGCCGAAAATACCATTCCCAAAGCCAAAGAAAATAGTAATGATTTTCTCATAATAATTTAGTTAATAAAGTTAGTAATGGCGTACTATTTCATAATTCATCTTACCCGTTCTGTCAATATTCAACATGAACAACGCGTAAACATGCACTAATATAACTAACAATAATTAAAAGACAAATAGTTATGAGTTTTTTTTAGGGTTTGAACGGAACTAAACAAAAAACACGCATAAATGCGTGTTTTTTGTTTAATTTAAACGGTTACCTATGTAACAAAACATTGGTCAATGTCTGATTACCAGCCCTCATTTTGCACTAAATCGACACCATTTTGTTTGTATAATGATATCTGATCTAATGGAATAGGATCTAGATAATATTTTTCGTGAACAATCCGCTTGTTTGAATTGGATGGAATAATATACCCGGCAGTTGCGCCATCTACATAAATACCTTTTAGAGTACTCTCATTGTAATCTGCTTTCACAATATAAGCGCCTCTATTAATTGTAGGATTTTTATCCGTATCTGCATATTCCAATTTTTTCCAACGGCGCAAATCATCTAAACGAAAACCTTCAAACATCAATTCAGTTCTACGTTCTCGTCTAATTTCCCAGATAAGACTAGAAACAGTCGCATCACGTGCTGGGTCATCATATACTTTACCATTAACAGCCGGATTACCGCCGATAACTTCTAAAGCAGGCATATCAACCCCTGGACGCTTCCGAAGTAAATTAATGGACTTGTTAAGATCTTGACTTGTCAATGTTCCTAATTCAGCGCTTGCTTCGGCATAATTCACCAATACCTCGCCGTAACGGATGATCGGTGCATCAGTAATATTCAGCTGACTTGATCCTGTCACCGCGTCCTTTAGACTTTCATTTAAAAATTTATGAGAGGAATAACCCGACGAGGAATAATTAGAAACCACATTCATTAAACGTATCTGTGGAACAACCGTTTGTATCATACGGCCATCTCGGCCGCTCAATGCATCTTTAACCGTCTTATCCCCCGCATATTTGCCCGATAACCCGATAGGAAGTCCATCGGAGAGTAAATAAGAATCCACTGCATTCTTCGACATTCCAGATTGCGGTTCTAGATTATTGTACGACATCAAGCTATGTTGAAGAATACCTTCGACATATTCCTTGAACATGATGATCTCTGAATTTCCTTTCAAAGACTCTGAAGTAAACAAACCACGATAATCGTTTGATAAACTAAAGGCGCCCGCATCTATGATCTGTTCGGCAGCCCATTTTGATGCCTCTAAGTATTCTTTAGCTTTCGCCTGATCAACATTATGGTATTTCAACCACGTGCCTTCAAATAAAAATACGCGCGACATATAAGCCAGCACTACGTATCTATTTACGGCCTGTTGATCCGGCCCGTCAACCGCTCTAACATGCTCAGCTGCAAATTTAAAATCTTCTAAAACCTTATCCATCACAAGAATCCTAGAGTCGCGAGGCTTGTAAAGGTCAGGATCATCTTCTAACAGCACATGATCGATATAAGGTACATCACCAAAGGCATTAACAAAATTTGCGTATTCTAAGCCCCGGAAAAATCGTCCAACTCCTGACCAGTGGTTTTGGACCTCCTCGGCCAGCTCAGATTTCGGCACACTCTCAATAAAATGATTTGCCTTACGAATCCGGGAATAATAAGACGTTGTTTTGGTAGGATCTTGAATAGCAGGTAACGCTGGTGACCACCCTCCTCCTGAAGTAGGGACATTAATAATAAACTCTGCTGGAGTCTGCGGGGCAAAATCATCATTTAATGCTTGACCAGAAAAATATTTCCCCCAAGCATACCCTTGACCATACCCTTTAAAATATGAAAAATAAAAACCATAGGTATACGTACGGATGTTAGTTTCCGATGCCCAAAATGCAGGATCCGTAAGCTGATCTAATGGATCTTTAGTTAAAAAGTCGTCTCCTAAAAAGTCTTTAGAGCAGGATGAAAGTGACAGCACACCTGCAATAGCTATATATTTAAATAGTTTCATGTCTAAAAAGTTAATTGAAGTCCTAGCGAATATGTTCTACGATAAGGGTATGATCGCCCAAAAGAGTTCTTATCATTTTTATTATCTTCCGTATAGTCCGTCTCTGGATCAATAGGAATACTCAAATTATCCAACTCGAATAAATTCTCGCCCGAGAAAAAGATACGGAACTTGGAAAGTTTCGCACGTTCAACTACAGCCGTTGGAAGCGTATAGCCAAACGTTAAGTTCTTCAAGCGAACATAAGACATATCCAATAGATATCGTGTTTGTGGCATATGATTGAGCGATGCATTGCTCTGCGCCTGATCCGTCGGCCGGTAATAGAATGCATCTGGATTGTCTACCGACCAATAATCCATTTGGTGGGCATACCATGCTTCTGCAGGTCTCCATCCGGGAACATTGGTTGCGCCACCGGCCCACACATCACGTTTACCCACTCCCTGTATGAAGAAACCTAAATCAAATCCCTGATAATTAAAGTCCGCTCTAAATCCATACTGGTATCTCGGATTTGAATTTCCTATCAGCTTCATATCACCGGAATTTTCCACCGTTCCCTCACCGACTCCAATCACACCATCTCCGTTGAGATCTTTATATTTAATATCTCCAGGGCCATACTTGAACGTTGCCGTTTCATAGTATGATTGCGAAGGAATCCCCTCATTTGGTGTATAAGTACCATCTCCATTTGCAGTAAAATCATCTAACTGGAATAAGCGATCTGTTTGGTAACCCCAAATCTCGCCGATAACCTTTCCAGCATAATTTGTAGATTCACCAAGCGTATTGATTTGTCCCTGACCATCGTATTCTGTAATCGATTCTTTAAAATCAGATAATTGACCGCTCAACCGCATTCCTAAGCCATTTTCAAATTGATGATTAAATGCCAGTTCAAGCTCCCAACCATTTGTTTGCATTTGACCATAGTTACGTAAAGGTGAGGTTGCTCCGAAACTCGACGGTAGCACCACTCCACCTGTAATTAGATCAGATACTGTTCTGCGGAATCTATTGAAAGTAACATTGAACTTATTATTGAAAAACGCAGCATCAACACCGATTTCTTTCGTTGTCACTGTTTCCCAAGTAAGTCCTTGTGATACAATAGAAGGTGAGGTCATCGAATTTTGATTCACCCCATCAATAACCCAACCTGATAATGCAGGACTCAATGTCGAAAGGTATAATCCCGAAGGAACTGTTTGGTTACCAACACTACCCCATGATGCTCTCACCTTTAAGAAATCTAAATACGGTTTTGACCAATCCATGAACTCCTCTTTAGAAATCACATAACCTAAAGATGCTGCCGGGAAAAATCCCCAGACATTTGAAGAATTGAAGCGAGAAGATCCGTCATACCGTGCAAGAACTTCAACCAAGAACTTATCGGCATAGTCGTAGTTCACCCGTCCAAAAAAACCAAGAGTGGACCAATGGGAAGCTGAAGAACTACCCGTCATCGCACCAGTGGCTAACCCCAACTGCGGAAAGTCTTTATCTAAAAGACCTAAACGTTGAGACCACACCATATCATCTTTAAAAAGTTCGGCATTTGCTCCAGCCATCACTTTTAAATTATGCAGGTCAAAACTTTTGTTATAAGTAGCATACACATTACCAACGTGCCTATCTGTTACTGTACGGTCTTTGCGGGCACGATCATATGTTGCACCAGTATAAGTAAGATACTCAAAATCTGTTTTATTCCAGAAATCCCACCCTGTTACAGATCCACCATTTTCATCTTTATTATTATTAAACTGCGAATACGTATAATCTGCATCTAAGGTCAAGCCCGGCATTAAAGTGGCTGTTCCACCAAATGTAAAACGCGCCATATTTAGCCTGCGCTCATTCATACTCGCTTGCTGCACATCTGTAATGGCATTACGCATTGGTAGTCCATCGATAGTACCGTATGGATAATTACGCTGCCAGCGGTACAAGTAGAACCACGGCTCATAAACTGTTCCGTTATAAGAAAAGGGTTTGCTGACAGTAGAGCTCGAATATAAAACTTTCGCATATCCTGTCAACCAGTCTGTAATATCAGCATTCACCCCTAAATTAAAATTATAACGATTGTATTTGTCTTCGTTAACTTTCAGTACACCCTTTTGAGATACCAAACCAAAACCTGCATTGTAATTGATTTTATCAGATCCTCCGGTAATATTCAGGTTATGATTCTGCTGTGGTGTCAGATCTTTGATAAACATTTTATCTGCATCCCAGGTTCTATGAAAATATAAGTAGCCATCTTTCACCTCATAATCACGACCTTCAACCATATCTAACCCTAAATCTTGACCGCCGTACAGCTGATCCCATTCTGCTATTTTCTCAATTGCATAATCGTCGTACCGAATACCTAGGTTATTATAGCCTGTCGCTGAGGGGTTGGTACGTTGAAAAGCTAATAATCCCGCCCTAGCTCCTTCTGCTCCGCTGGCAATTTCTAATGTTTCAGTCGGTGTTTGTAGCGCTATATTATTTGAGTAATTTATCGCCGTCTTTGTATTTCTCTTACCGGATTTGGTTTTAATCAAAACCACTCCCCATGCAGCCCGCGATCCGTAAATTGCCGCTGAGGCATCTTTTACCACGCTCATCGTTTCAATATCTGTCGGGTTAATCATTGCCAGACTAGGAACTTCCACACCATCCACCAAAATTAATGGAGATGCACCACCTGATGTCTGCAAAGAACCACTAACTCCGCGTAAGCGGATTGTTGGATCTCCACCAAGATCACCACTGGGAGTAGAAACCGATAGGCCAGAAACGGCTCCCTGCAAAGCACGACCTGCATCAGTTATTGGTCGAGTTTCAAACGTCTTTTCCGCATCAACTGTAGACACTGAACCTGTAACGTTAGAACGTTTTTGCGATCCGTAACCTACCACTACTACTTCGTCCAATGTCGTATCTCCAACTTCCATTGTCACATTTAACACCTGGCTGCTGGCAACCACCTCTTTATCAAGATATCCTAAATAGCTGAAACGGATCGTCGCACCCGCAGGTGCTTGTATAGTAAAATTACCTTCAGCGTCGGTACTGGTGGATATTGAACTTCCTACGACAGAAACAGTAACTCCACCGATTGGTCCTTCTGCTCCTGTTACTTTTCCTTTAACAGTATTTTGAACATTTCTGTCTAATAAAAGAATTGGCTTTTCCTTGAGGTAAGTCACCTCATGTAGCGGTTCCTTGGCTACCACATCGGTAGAGACAACCAATCCTAGAGCAACAGAAAACAGTAAAGATTTTCTCATAGCTAGTTAGATTTTTTAATTAATAATTGTACCATAAAATAGTAGTATGCGTTTTTGCATTAAATCAAATTATATTAATGCTAAAAACCGCACTAATATCGTTAAAATTATGTTAAATCAAATATTTTGATGCGTTTTTTAACAGCTTTGAACGGTTAACAAAAAAAACACGCACAAAGCGTGTTTTAAATATTTGAAAATTTTTACTCGAAATCTGGATAGAGTAAATATTTATTGCGCATAATTTTATATTCTTCTAAATCTTTTTGCCAAGTATTGCGAATTTCATCTTCGGTTTTTCCAGCTAGAATTTGATTCCTCAGTTCATCGGTGCCGGCCAATTTGTCAAAGAATTCCGGACGCGCAAAGAATTTACTTTTATCCGGCATTTTATTATAATAATCGATCACATACTTCAAAGTAAATTTCTGTTCATCGGCATTCAGGCCACGAAGATCTTGCCCATACATGATTTCTCCTTTACCCTCGACATGTTTTACCATCCCCGACTTTTCCCCAGGTGTGAATTCAAAATCACCATAAATTGGGTCATTAAAACCTACAACCTGAAATGGCCACTCCGTACCTCTACCCACAGAAATATCCGTACCTTCAAACAAACACAAAGAAGAATACAACCGGACCGAAAGATGATTAGGTAAACTTGGCGAGGGAACGACAGGAAGTTCATACATCTTACTATGGTCCCATCCTTTAACAGGAATCACCGTTAATTTACACTCTTTACCATCGGTTAACCATTTTTCACCGTTAATCATTTTAGCAAGCTCCCCCACAGTTAGCCCGTGGATCATCGCAATTTTATGATAAGAAACATTTGATTTGAATTTATCGTCTTTTCGCACTGGGCCATCCACCTGATCGCCACAAGGGTTCGGGCGGTCCAATACAATAAGTTCTTTATTGTGTTTCGCGCAAAGCTCCATCACACGGTGCAACGAAGTAATATAGGTGTAAAAACGAGCGCCTACATCCTGCAAGTCAAATAGCATTACGTCAATTGATTGGACAATAGAATCTTGTTTTTCATTTTTACCATATAAGGTATAAAGAGGAAGTCCTGTTTGCTGATCTACTTCATTACTTACTTTTTCCCCGCGTTCGACCTCTCCACGGAAACCATGTTCTGGTGCAAAGGCAAAACGCAAGTCCACTTTCTCGCGCATTAATACATCTACAATATGATCTTTCTTCTCCCCAACAACAGAAGTCTGATTACCCATAAGGCCTACTTTCTTACCCTCTAAAAGTGGTAAATATGCAGAAAGCTGATCCGCGGCAGTTTCAATTTGTACATTCGACGAAAGCGAATCCGTGCTTGCACTTTCTTTCGTGGTGCTGGTATTACCTGTATTACAAGCACTCAATGTAAGCGCTAGTATCGTGAATATTGGCCAACTTAAATTCATATTTTTGCGTTTTTAATTGTTAAACAAACATAAACAAGAAAAATGGTTTAAAAAAATTCCCGAACGTTTTGTTCAGGAATTTAATTAAAACTTAATCTGCTGAGTCCCACCATACCGGGAATGACCATATATCGTCACTCGCAGCATGTGGATGTGATGCTTTAAAGTTTTCTGCATTATAATTTATTTCGTGAGAAACCTGCATAATCCTTCTAAACTGCTTTCCAAGAGGAATTCTAGTTTGTGCTTGAGCAGTTCTGGTATACTCATAAGGAACCTTCCACCCCAAATATGAATCAGCACTAAAATCATGTCTACGCATATCATTCCAGTTTTGTTGCGAAAAGGATAGTGCAATAAATTTTTGTGTCATAATTTTGCCTAACGTAATATCACCAGCATTCCCAATGCCTTTTTCTAGGAAGTTATCGATCTTTTCCTGACTCATAGGCGATTTGCTAGGATTAATGTTACCATAAGAGGCGAGCTTTATATTCATTAAATCGATATGGGATTTGATTCCCGCTTTGTAAGCCGTAAAAGCTCCCGCTTTATCTCCTTTTTTCATCAATACTTCCGCCTTTATGAAACACATCTCCGGATAAGCTAAAAGATGAGTTGGAGCATCCGGACGAGAATAAAAAGTACCCGATGCCGCAACCGTTCCATCATCCCACTTAAAAATATCCGTGACATCTTTATTATAACCAATAGAACTGCTACGCAAAGAAACATACACAGTATCCCCCCACCGAGATTTATCTGCGGAGTTTATATATAAAGTATATGGAGCAATCGTACGCCCGTTATTAGTAATCGGTGCCGCCGTTGCATTATAGGCCGCTGCAACCGGACCTGCATTCATACGGATATCAGAGGTCATATCCACACCTTTGGAACGAATGAATTTTTTAGGTGTTCCAAATTCTGCCCAAGGAATAAGCTTATCGGCACGGGGGTCTTCCACGCCATAATTCGCAAAATTGGTTAAGATGTCCTCATACCACTTGGAGACACGAATATTACTATTCATTCCAACATTATCAAAAACAATGGAAGCCATTAACGGATCCCCAAACAAAACGTCCCCCGTATTATCTGTAGCGATATCAACGTGATTAACCACGGTACTTTCACCATTGGACAATGGCGCATTTTCTAATGCGGCAAGAATTTCATCAGGATTATATCGATCTGTTTTCTTAGAAAGATTATTTAACCACCTCGCTTTTAAGCCATAACATAGCTTTAACCACTTGTTCACATCTCCATCATTCCAGCTATCGCCTTCCGATAGAGCAACAGCAGCAACCGGCTGCTCCATTTTAAAATATGTAATTGCGGAATCTATATCCGCTAAGCAACCTTCAAAAATAGTCTTACCATCATCAAATTTAGGGGTAATATCACCACTTACCGCCTCGGTATAAGGCATTTCCCCATACCAATCGGTCATTAGCATATAGCCCATGGCTTTCATTACCTTCGCAGCGCCAAGATAATGATACGCCTGTTCTTCCTGCGCACGCTTTTCAAGATCAGCAATATTTGAGGCAGCAGTCACAAAGAAAAATTGATAAGGGGTTGTCGAAATCGCAGCAACTGGATTCCAGCCAGCAACCATACTTTGTGAAGCAGTGCTATTGACAAAGGACAGATGTTGCGTAATGAAGCCCGCACGTGCACCGGCGGTCCCCGTAGCATATAACACATGATGCTGTATCCATGGTAAACGACTATTAATCGTTGCTACTTCTGATGAAGGATTACTAGGATCTACATTGACATCAAGCCAACTTTCCTTACAAGAAGAAAAGGATAAGGCTAAACAACATATATATAAAATGTTTTTAATTTTTTTCATCACTCTACGATTTAAAATTTCACATTTAGACCAAATGAAACACCGGCGGTAGCTGGCACACCATTGTAGTCAATTCCCACTGAACTTGAGCCAATTACGCCAGATCCGGCAGCGGAAGTCTCTGGGTCCATACCCTTATAATTCGTCAGTAGCCATAAATTGGTACCTGTAAGCGTTGCTGTCAACCCTTTAATGGCCTTCGATAAACTTGCAGATTTAAGTAGCTCATTGGAGAAATCATACGACAAGGAAACTGAACGTAAGCGTAACCAATTCGTATTTGTCATAAAATTAGCACTCTCTCTAGCATAATAATCGGACCAATAGTCTTGGATAATCTTACGGCCACTTGTTGAAACTCCTTTGATATCATACATTTGATCGGCCTGGAAGGTAAACGATTTATTCTCATAGATAGGATCCTCTTCAGAACCTCCACTTTGCACAACCCCATCGAGCGTGAGAACATCTCTCTCCATCGAGCGCTTACTCATCCCTCTTACCGTCATAAAATAGTCCGTACCATTATAAATGTCTCCCCCTATTCTAAAATCAAACAGAAACGACAAGTTTAAATTTTTGTATTGAATGCTGTTATTAAAACCTCCTGATAATTTGGGTTCACGATTACCGATTGCATAAGTCGTTGCATTATCACTTGTTGGCATTCCAGTATCTGCATCCAAAATTACTGACCCATCGTCAGTACGCGTCCACCTAGAACCCGATATTGCCATAAAATCACCTCCATTAAACGAAGCAGCTTTTGCATTACCCACCTGAACATCAGTAACGTACAAAACATCCAGTCCTTGAATAAGATTGTCGACTCGCCCTTTATTTCTTGACATATTAAGGCTCGACTCCCACACAAAACCCTCTTTAGCGATAGGCTTTCCAGTGATAGACAGCTCCATACCCTTATTATAAATATCACCTCCATTCACCGACATAAAGATGTAACCAGTGGACTGACCCGTTCTAGGTGATAAAATTTGATTATATGAATTGTTGGTATAATACGCATAATCGATCCCTAATCGCCCGCCGAAAAAGCGTAATTCGGCACCGACTTCAAAAGAATCCGTGTTTTCAGGTTTCAGCACCGGGTTTCCTTTTTGCCAGTTATTCCCCGTTCCTATAATCCCTCCTAAGAACTCTCTTGAAGGCCATAAATAAGTATTAGTAACATATGGACTTGCATCTTTACCCACGCGCGCCCATGATGCACGTAGTTTACCAAAATTCAACCAGCTGAAACTCTCATTATCCTTTAAAAGCTCCGTAAAGACAAAGCTACCTCCAACTGATGGATAGAAATATGATCTGTTTTCTACGGGAAGTGTAGACGTCCAATCATTACGCCCCGTCACATTTAAAAACAACATATCCTTATATGACGCACGAAGCTCACCGTACAATCCAAACAGACGTTTATCTGTGTTTACAACGCGAAGTTGTTCATTGGCATCGATGATATTCTCGAAACTGTAGAAGTTTTCAACCGCAAAATCGTAGCCCACGCGGCCATTGGTCGTTGTCGTTGTTTGTTCAGAGAAATAACCAACTAGAGCCCCTAAATCGAAGTCACCCACTTTTTTATTGAAATTTGACATCAAATTTGAGGACCAATAGTTGAATTTCACATCGCTCTCGGACATCATCCCATTCTGCCAAATATCCTTCACGGCACCTCCTTCACCAATAATGGTGGAGTTCTTCGTTAAATAGCTATCTGTACCTAGACGATAAGAAATATTCCACCAATCAAATAAGTCTACATTAGCGTTAATATTTCCGGTAAACCGTTCGGTCTTATCGCCTAATATATTCCTATTTAAAATCCAGTATGGGTTCTCTACATCATCTTTCAACTCTTGTAACCCTTCAAACATTCTATATTTTGAGCCATCCTCATTGAGATATTTTCCCATATCATCATTACGGGACCACCCATATGTGGAATTCATTGCTCCTGTACCACCCGAATCATATAATCCTGCAGAGGTAAGTGTTTTATCTGTGTTCGCAAGCGAATATGCTACATTAGCCCCCACAGTTAATTTTCCATATTTCTGATCGCCATTAAACCGGAAAGTGCTCTTGTCAAAACCGGTAGTGGGAACTATACCTTTTTGATCAAAACGAGAGGCAGAAAGATAAAATGAACCATTTTTATTTCCACCCGACAAGCTCACATTATTATCAAAGGACGTGCTGTTTTGAAAAAAATCTTCGATGTTATTATACATCATTTCTCCTGCAGCAAACTCTTCTCCCCAGGAATCAGTTGTATAAGTGTCCAATACACCTGCTGCATTATATTTCCCCCGTTTAAATCTATTTTGCTGTTCTGGTAAGCGGTTTACCCAACTTGTCGACGCCCGTGAAGAAAAACTAATCTCCGCACGCCCTTCTTTTCCTTTCTTCGTAGTAATAATTACTGCGCCTGCTGCTGCTCGAGAACCATAAAGTGCGGCGGCCGCTGGTCCCTTCAAAACAGATACATTTTCGATGTCCTCGGGATTCACGTCCATAATACGATTTGCATTTGTAGTAGCCGTCGGCTGTGCCCCATCAAACGCACTGTTACCCCCTATCACCGTGGAATTGTCATAAATCACACCATCAACAACGAAAAGAGGTTGATTATCGCGCTCTAAGGAAGTTCCTCCACGCAATATAATCTGACTTCCTGCGCCAGCTGCACCGGAGGTTTGTGTTACGTTAACCCCCGCAATTTTACCTGCGAGCGAATTAATTACATTCGGGCTCTTATTTTTCATAAGCTCTGTAGATCCGATGTCTTGCGCAGCATACCCTAATGCCTTTTTTTCGCGCTTAATCCCCATAGCGGTAACTATAACTTCATCAATTGCTTGATCATCTGCTACTAGAACAACCGAGATACGTGCAGTGGAGGCAAGGATGTCTTGTGACACATATCCGATGGCAGAAAACCGCAAGGTACTTCCATTCGGAGCTGCAATAGTAAATACACCATTCTCATCAGTTTGAACAACGGTCGTTGCTCCTACCACAGTGACTGTCACGCCAGCAACAGGGCCAGAGGCAGACGAAACTGTCCCAGAGATTTGATTTTGATTAATTACTCTAGCTTTATTTAGTGCAGGATACGACTCTCTAACATTTGCAGCGACACTTTCTGCAAAGGAAGTTTGTACCACACACCCCAAAGCTACTGAGAGTAGTAAAGCTTTTCTCATAATAGAAGTGTTAGTTTTAATTCATAAAAAGGCATGTTCAATTGTCTTTCTAGAACAATAGTAAACTTTTTTTAGGAGTTGTGCAATATTTTGCAACAGTAGTGGTTAAATATTGCATAAAAACACAGATATTTTTCCGTTGACCTGAGTAAGACACAAAAAAAGATGAGATAACCCGAAAGAGAACACTATTTACTTAAATGATGCACCAAATCCCCTTGTACACCTAAGTTCAAACGAAGTTGATTCATAAACGCATCTCCGGGATCTGTTTTCTTGGTCAAATAATTGGGGTCTGTTTCCTTCCACCAGTTTGATCCTCGGAACACCTGGTATTCATGATGGCCGATTACGAATTCAATCGGATATTTAGCCATCAAATATTTTATGAGTGCCGTATTGGCCTCAAGTTGTGCTTGCGTCAGCGGATAACGCGCAGATCCGATATTTTCGATACCAATTGCGCAATAATTAAGTCCAATAGTATGTCTTGCAAAAGTGGTTTCAGGAAGCAATTGAAAAATAGAACCGTCTCTTCCAATAACAAACTGAGAGGATACATTTAAAGCACTTGCTTTTTTTAAATTCGGCCGAGCGGGTAATTCCACAGGATTAAAAACTCCTATGGTTTTCCTTACAGACATCACATCGGTCCAGTGAACAACTACGATTTTGGGTGTGATCCTGGCAGTATCTGTCTGTATACCATGCCGCTGCAGTAGATATTCAAGAGATAACTTCTCTCGCTGTTCATCCCATTTTATAGGACGCTGCACAATATCAGGTCGTACTTGGGCAATACCATCAACCGCTATCACGCATAAAAGACAAATTGTTAGCAAGACCTCTAGATAAAATCGCATGAAACGAATTTACCCAAAAACTAAAGCTCTTTTTGTAAAGAATTGGATATAGAAGCTACTGCACTTTCTTGGCGACGTAGTCACTTTCGTTGCTTAATCGGTCCACAGCTTTTACCGCAATTACTTTCAACGGTTTACCATTCTTTTCAATAGGGAAACTTTTTTCCGAAATGTTACCTTCGAGAATTTCATATTCCCAATTATCACCGTACTGTGCGTACGCTATCCAATGAAATACCTGCTCGGGCTGTTTATGTAACCATTTCGCAAAGACACTTCCTTTGCTTTTTGTGAGAAGAAGAGAGGGTTGCAGCAATGGGTTGGCCGCTAACCAGGTGGTGCGAGGAACTAGGGCTTTAGTCTGATAGGGACCATCTTTAATTGCTTTTACCATACCTGCGTTACCGGTTAAGCCAGCAATACTCCAATGTATTACTCCCGCACTGTTGGAAACAACCTCACGGGTTACATTAATCTGGTTAACAATCTCTTGCGGCCTATTCGCTGATTTAACAGCCACGGTATTCACCCCCGGCCACAGGTGCCGTTTATACGTATTTTCTGATTCCCACCATTTCAACAGAGAGGTGAAACTTTGGCGTGCAGGCGCGATGGGCCAATACAACTGCGGTGTAAAATAATCCACCCAGCCTTTATTCAGCCACAACTTTGCGTCGGCATAAAGTTCATCATATTGAGAGGAACCGGTGATCCCCGCCGGATAACCAGGCTTCCAAATACCGAAAGGACTTATACCAAATTTAACATAATTTTTCTCTGCCTTAATTCCTTTGTATATCCGTTCTATAAACCGGTTGACATTATCTCGGCGCCAATCCGGGCGTGTGAGTTTGCCCCCCGATTTACGATAGGCTGCCCACGACTTATCATCCGGGAAGTCTGCTCCTCCATTATAGGTTGCATACGGATAAAAATAATCATCAAAGTGTACTCCGTCTATATCGTAACGTTTAACAATATCCAACACAACTTTTGCCGCATGATCTTGGGTCGCAGGGTTCGCCGGATCGAACCAATACATACCATTGCGTAAACGCACAACCATACTTGGCTCTTTCTTTACTATGGATTCACTTGTGATGGCTCCGCCTGTTGAGTGATGAGCACGATAGGGGTTAATCCAGACATGAAGTTCCATTCCTCTTTTGTGCGCTTGCTCTACCCAAAATTCTAAAGGATCATAATACGGAGAAGGACGTTTCCCAATTTGACCTGTTAGAAAATAAGACCAAGGTTCGTATGGGCTCTCATATAAGGCATCGCCAGAGGGACGAACCTGAAATACAACTGCATTAAAGTTATTTGCTTTTAATAGATCTAGAAGTTTGATCGCTTCTTGTTTCTGAGATTCCGTCGCGTAATTCCCATTTTTAGGCCAGTTGATGTTAGCAACTGTCGCAATCCATGCACCTCGAAATTCACGCGAGACCGTCGGTAAAGTAACTTTCAATGGGGCTTCAATCACCTGTTTCTTTTCGGGGACTCTTGTCTTAGACGCACCAACAGGGACAGTCGTCTCTTTTTTTGGTTGCGTAATTTCTACAGATTTCTCTACAGTATCAGTCTTTACCATCTCGACAGCAGGAGACTTTAATTCTTTACCCGATTTCTTGTTCTTACGTGAGGCGCAAGAATTCAACAACACAGAAAATAGTAGTAAAAAAAATACTACGGATTTTATTGGATTTACGTTCATAGATTGCAAAACTACACTTTTTAGATATACAACTACAAACACATCTACAAATAACCTATTTCAAACTATAAAGTTACAGAATCTGAGCCCCTTGAAAATATACCGAGGTAACATGAAAATCATGATCAAAAACTACTATATTGGCCTGTGATCCCGTGTTGAAATTGCCTATATCCTCTTTTGCAATCAATCTCGCAGGATACACTGTAGCCATTCGCAGCGCCTCCGCTAATGGTATCCCCACGTGCTTAACACAATTCTCAACAGCCTTTAATAGTGTCAATGAGGATCCACTAAGTGTACCGTTGGGCAATACATAGTGATCGTCTTTTAACACATGCTGATATATTCCTTTATCACATTTGGCAACTGCATCAGTAATCAAAAATAATCTATCACCTAAAAGTTTTTTACTCAACTCAACAGCCTTATAGTCTACATGAACTCCATCGACAATAATTGATGCCCGTACACTCGGGTGAGAGCAAACAGCACCAGGCAGACCTGTGTCTCGATGATGAAAAGCTGACATGGCATTCCAAAGATGCGTTGTCGTTTGAATTCCTTGTTTAAATCCAGATATTGCTTGTTCAAAGCTCGCAGCACTATGTCCCGCGCTCAACAGAATATCTTGATCTAATAAATAGGCAATGCTTTCTTTGGACATCAGTTCGGGAGCGACCGTCATCATTTTTACGGCTCCTTTATTTCCCTTTAGTAGTTCTTTTATCTGATCCAGAGTGCCTTCTATAATCAGTTCCTGCGGGTGCGCTCCACGTTTGATCGGATTTAAAAACGGCCCCTCAAGATGTAACCCTAGTGCCACTTTGGGGTTAGCTCGAATGAAAACATCGATCGCCTGTTTAAATAATTCGATCGTATTGGTAGCCAAAGTTAACATAAATGATGTGCAGCCCTGCAGGAGTAAATTGTTCTCAATTCGGTGAAGCACACTTTCTTGGACATCCGCGGAGAACAAGTCTTCCCCTGTTCCGTATATCTGCAGATCAATTAATCCCGGACTAATGTAAGCTCCTTGGACATCGCGCTTATCATATCCATCTGGAACATCAGATAACAGAACGAGACCAGAAATACTTTCATCAGTTATTAAAAGCGCGTGATCCCTCACAAGAACATCCCCTGTGAAAATCTCCCCATTTACAAGTGCAATCTTTTTTGTCGTCATTTTATTTAATAAGAATTTAAAGATAATCGATTGCAACCAATTATGTTCAACAATGTACAATAGAATATTGTCATGGAATTCATCATATAGCTATAGCAAACTTTTATATAGCATATAACTAATTTACACGCAAGCCTAAATCGGAGGAGATAGACGCTTCCGGGAGATTGATGCTTCGAGAATCTAAATTATATGTAGCTTTAACACGGCTGCGTTTATTGTCCTTCAGAACGAGGTAGCCTGTAAGATCGATACGGACCTGTTTATCCTGTAACAAATTTAAATGTCTACGTCCAATATACAAAGCAACAGAAAGCTTTTGACCTAGTGAGCCTTGAGCATCAAGATACAACTTATCAAAGTTACGGATATGAACTTCTTTTATTGAAAATCGCACATTAGTGACTAGAACTCCCTTGGCATCACCCTTGCCTTCCAGTAGTTCTAATAATAGGGAACCACGCAATAGATGATCTTGCTTCTGTTCTGATTGATCCCACTGTAAAGATGGCTTAAGTGAAAAATATTTTTTAAATCTATGTGTCGGTAATACACTATCGAACAAATACCAAAGGGCGACAAAGACTAGTATGCTGGAAGCAGCAATTAAATATATAGATAATGTTGTCATAATAATTTTTGGAACAGCTATAATTTCACAACGGCGGGGCTGTTTCCAATATTATTAACGATTCATAAAAGGGAATAGTATCAATTTATCAAAAATTGACATAAAATTAATACGAGCAACATCTACTCAAAACTAAGAGAGGAGCACGATTGTGGAAAATTATAAATGAACGTCCAATTAGAATCCCGTCCACAATCGTATTATTTCTAACAAAAAAATTAAATGGCTAATTTTTGGCTGTCATCAAATATTGTGGCATTTTTTATCGGATTATCACTTAAAAGCCCGAATATATCATACTTCGTTGCCACTTGGTTTAACGCATTTAGATGTTTCTCGTGATGCATATCGGTTCCTACCAGATCATACATCCCAGATTTCACTAATGTTAAAGCAGCTGATTTAACGTGTTCTCCATAATATCTGGAGATCGAGAGAAGATTTAGCTGAAGCATGCATCCCGCATCTTTGATCTCTTTATAGACTTTGAAATTCTGGTGGTAGTAATTATAACGTTCGGGGTGGGCAAGTATTGGCTGATATCCTTTTTCTTGCACATCTTTGATAATCTGAAATAAGGCTTTAGACTCCGCTAGGTAAGACATCTCGATAAGCATATGCCGGTTTGGGAGTGGGCATAAATCATCATTTTGAACCAAGGTATCTAGATGATCATCAATCATATATTCAGCAGAATACTGAAGATCAAACTTTATACCTTGCGTGTCTAACGCTACTTTTAGCTTACGATACGCATCGTGGATTGTTTTTGGTGTGTTATTATGCACACCGTGCATAATATGGGGGGTGGCAACACACTTATTAATTCCTAGCTCTTGTAAGCCCTGAATAAGTTTTAGCGAATCCTCAATACTTTTACATCCATCATCGATGCCCGGCAGGATGTGATTATGCATATCGCACCCCACCCAAGCTAGTTTACCAGCCGATGGTGTATTGTGACTTTTCTTTTTAAATAGTTTATTCCAAAGTGACATTTTTTTTAATCTAAGTTAATTCCGCCCGAATTGAATTGCAATATTACTCTGATTTAACTATAAAATCAAACGAAACTTGTAACCAAAACGCTACTTATCCTCAAATTAATGTCGAACTCTCTTTTTCAAGCTGTTCATAAACGTTCTTAACTTCTTGAGCATGAGACTTGTTCATTATTAAAACCGCATCATTTGTATTCACTAAAACACAATCAGAAAGTCCTAAAAATATTGTTCTTTTTTCTTCACCGATAGCAATATTCCCATTTTCGTCCTGTGGATGTCCTTTCTCAACCAAATAATCATATAAAGAATCAAACGATCCCATATCAGACCATTGGAAGAATGAAGGCACAACTTTTATTTTATCGCTCCGTTCCATTATGGCATAATCTACACTTTTGGACGGAATTTTAACCGATAGTTCTTCATCTAAAATCCCAGAATCCGAAGCATCAAAGGCCGCTTTCGCAGCCAAAAACAATTTTGGATCAAATCGCTCTAACTCACTCAAATAAGTAGATGACTTAAAACAAAAAATTCCCGAATTCCATAAAAAATTACCCCTTTTCAAAAAATCCTTGGCTGTTTCAAAATTCGGTTTCTCTCGAAATGATAACACATCATTTCCAATTGATTCTATATAGCCATAACCAGTTTCCGGTCGCGTAGGGTTGATTCCAAAGGTGACCAAATTTCCCTCTTTAGCAAACTCGACCCCTCGCTTTATAGCCTGTAGATATTGCTCCTCACCTTCAATTAAATGATCTGAAGGAGTAACTATTAATATATCGTCCGCATTTACAGAGAACGCTGCAAACGCAATTGCGGCGGCAGTATTTCTTGGTACACTTTCAATAATAATATCGTGGGTAACATGTTTTAGTTCTTCCTTTGCCAGGTCTATATTTTTCACCGAACCAACCAGAACAACATGTTCACAAACGCGCTGATTTCGTTCAATAGTAAGTCCGAAGAGAGATTTATTATTAAACATTGGTAAATATTGCTTCGGCTTTGACTTTCTTGACAATGGCCACAATCTGGAACCTACTCCTCCAGACAATATTACATTTATAATTTTTCCCATAAAACTAGCTCGCGACTTGCCCTTCAATTGGGAAGTATCTTTCAATCAAATCTTTTGTGACCTTATCCTGATTCATAAATAACTGTGCACTTGCTTTAGCGTCCGATAACGGATCATGATGATTCAACTCAATCCCCATTATATTACAACAAATACTCAATTTTGTTTTTTTAAATCCTTTTGCTCGATAAATTTTGCTCGTACACTCCCAAACCGGCGGAAGTCCAAGCTTTTTATAATCCAGTCCGTAAAAGTTCATGGTTTTCATAAGTACCTCTCGGTCAAACTTCTCATTATGAGCGACCATTCTAGTGCCAATTAGGTAATCCTGAATTTTAGGAAACAATTCTGCAAATGTAGGAGCTGAAACAGTATCCTTTGCTTTTAATCCATGAACACGAGTCGTTTGCCACATATATTCATTTTTTGGAGGCCGCACTAAACTATGAAACTGCTTAATAATCGTATTATCTTCAACTTTTACAATCCCTACAGCGCATACACTTGTGTAAGCAGCGGTCGCTAGTTCAAAATCTATTGCTGTAAAAGTCATTCTATCCTTTTTACACAAATATAAGTTATTTTTAACAAACTATGGGGAACCTTTGCTTATTGGTTCACAGAGTTTCCTGTTAGTTAGCAAAAACACTGATTTTAAACCTTTTAAACAAAAACCCTACACAACCAGGTCCTTCAACAACCGCTACGCAAAGTGGAATTAAAACAAATGCAACCTAAGTTTTTCCTAGGTTGCATAAAACTCTTAAAATAAAAATTTATCGAATAGTAAATACTGTAGCAACGCCACGTTCACCAGCGTGGTCAAAAATTTTATTGTCCGAAGGGTGATTAACAACTCCAAAACCTTTAACCCAAGCGGTAGACGATCCGCCTCCATCCATATTCATTGCAGATTCGCATCCCAAGGCTTTCATTAAATCTCCTAACTGCGGTGTCGTCAGCCCTTGAGACTGAGCGGATCTACCATCAATTACCAAAACAATTAAATGATTTTCCTTCGTAACCCCAACTACTGTTCTAGGGTGTCTGTTGGTGTTAAAAGCTTGATCAAGCTGTTCGATAACCTCTCCACCAAAAACTAACAATGGTCCCCCTGCAAGAACATAATGCGCATCTAGTGCTGACCATCCTGCACCAGGTCTCTTTTCGATTGAAACTTTACCGCTTTCCGAAATCGCTAAAGCTGAGTTTTCTCGATAACTGGTAAAGCCTGCCTTGGTTTGTGTTACAACCTTACCTGCGTGCTTAAAAAAGACGGTAGACCCACCAACAGATGTGTCAAAATAACTGCCATTAAAGGCAAGTACCGCACTAGCCCTCTCGGCCGCCTCGCTAGTTTTTAAAAATCCTGAGGTTACATGTGGAATGTCGATCTTCACCCCTGCTTGATTCAAATCTACATCAAACATATTAATATACTGACGCGAGTCGAAGATATTATCAAATTGATACTGTTTCCAGACCATCCCATTCGCCACAGTTTTAGTCTCCCATTCGGTCTGTTGTAACAGCTCCTGTAAAGATTGGGTATCATCGCTATTCTCTATCAAGGCTGGAAGTTGTTGCCCTTGTAATTCGTAATCTTCACAAGCTCCCAATACCATTAGCAAGCATAATGTTGTATAAATGATATACTTTTTCATATTTTATTTTTGTTTTCGTTATTATTTATTCTTCCACAATTGCGCCCATTATTGTTTTAGCATCACGAGAGGCACCGTTATAATCTTCTTCAATTTCATTGCTGAGGGCTGGATTATACTGCTGAGCAAGGTTTTTTAAAGTTGACGCATTCACGCCATATTGTAGCGCTGGATTATTACTCCCAATAGGCAAAAATGAAGTACTAAGCATATTCGCCGCATTAAAATTTGCACCTGAAATTATGATATTTGAGGCGTCATACGCCTTCGATCCAATAACACTGCTCCTATAAATAGGAGCAACCGCATCGGCTTCATAGGTATCGACATCAAAACTTTCGCCAGCTTGTTCATTTCCGGAAATGATTGAATTTATCACCGTTAATTTATTGGTGTTTTGCCTGCGATAAACACCCCCGCCAGGACCAGAAATATCATTTTTGGTGATCGTAGAGCTAATAATATGTGCCTCACAGTTGTCATATAACATTACACCTCCACCTCCATTAGGAGAAGTACTTTTATTACCGATGATCAAACAGTTAACCAAAAAAGCTTTCGAATTACCTCTGGCATACACCGCTGCGCCGTATGAGGTTCCACTGTTTCCGCTTACAGAGGAATTATACATGTAAACAGATGCATTGGGAAATGCATGAATGCCCGCTGCTGTACCCCGCGCATAGTTATTATCAAAGGACGAATTAAAAATGTAAGCATTTCCTTCATCAACCCAAAGCCCTCCGCCGTTACCGTCTGACTTATTATTATCTACATGTGATTCATAGATATAAAGTTCACTACCACCTAGAGCATAAATACCTGCTGCATATCCCGAGACTCCACGAACATTAGATGTTTTATTCTCTACGACATTAACCTGACGCAAAACCACACGCGCTCCACTAATTACGATCCCTGCACCATTTCCACGACTAATTTCCTTCCCTCCAACTTTTATCTTGGTATTTCGATCAGATCCATTACCATCACGAATTGTTATTCCCTGTAGATCTACCTGTTCCTGATCAGCTAATGGTGCTGTAATAGATACGACGTGAAACGATTCAACACCAGAAGACAATTTTCCAGAAAACACGGTTGGGTAGGCTTGCGCGTCCGGAGTGCTCTCCACTGTCGCATCTAACGGGAATCCACCTACAATTTTGATATTTTTATCAATTTCAAAGGTCTTATCTGCTTCCTCAGCACCATCACCTCCGGTAATAATCTTGCTTGGAGTGTACGTTCCCTCAGTTAAGCGTATTTCACTTCCATTAGTTGCCTGTGCTAAAGCTGCCTCCAAAGTTGTAGCAGTCTCCCAAGACCGACCGTCACCTTCACTGCCATTATTATCGGGTTTGACAAAAAATACATTGATCGTTCCAGCCTCCTGTACAACGAGGACTTCACGATTGAGTTCTTCATTAATATGCAATTGTATGACACCCACACGTTCAGTATCCTCATTCTTTGTCACTTTAAAGACTACTTTTTGTTTTCCTTTATCACCCTGAGGTTGATCAAATTGAATCCAATCCACGTCAGCAGTAACGGAATAAGGTAGATTGGTCAACAAATCTAAAGAATAAGCAGCGTCTTTGCTGGAAACTTCCATATAATCAGTTCCAACCATTAATACATCTTGAAGGGTTTTACTGTCCTTACGACAGCTTAGCAACGTCAAAACACAGGCGACCAAAAGTCCTAACGTGTACCTGAAATTGCTTGTATATTTTAAAGCCATGAGTTAATCCATTAAGGTTTTTATAGATTTAATTTTGATCATTTCCAGTTTGGATTCTGTCTAAGATTTTCATTAAGCTGGAGATCTTCTAAGGGAATCGGATAATAGTAATCTTTAGATTCATCAAAAATTCCTCCCTGAGGAAATGGGTCAATGTTTCCTTTATTGGCATCACTATTTCCCGTTTCAGGATCACGCAGTTTACGCTGTTGAATATTAATTGTCGAGGTCACCGTTGAAGGTGCTCCGGAATTTGTTCCTCGATAAACAAAGACGTCCATTTTTCCATCACCGGTAAAATCATAGGATCCCACACCTGGGAAGTAGATCCCAACCATTGGTTCTTCTAGCTTTTTCCCTTCCTTCCATCTCATCAAATCGTCCCAACGAAGTCCTTCATTAAACATCTCAATGCGACGTTCGCGACGGATCTCCAAAATAACCCCTTTATTGGCTCCTTTATTAACATTTGGATATAGAGATGCCTGATAAGCATCCGGATGAGCATTCGCCTCGGCCATATTTAAAGCAGGCATCTCAACACGACTACGTAATACATTTATTGTACGATTAACATCCTCTTGATCCAAGGTGCCAAGTTCCGCTTTTGCTTCAGCGAATATTAACAGCGCTTCAGCATAACGAAAAAGAATAATATCAAAATGGCCTGAACTCCACTGATCCCGAGCAGGAAGCGCTTTAATTACTCTATACCCCGTAGTCGTCAAATTCAACGATACCGGCTCTGGACTACTCTGGCCTATAACCGTAAAGTCTGGCCCTGCCGTTGTTTGTATCAATCGAGGATCACGATTTTGAAACTCTTCCAAATATCCCTTGGTTTGATAGCTCGCCAATTCGGTAAAACGACTCCCATTAGCCATGAGATAGGAATTCACTAGGTCTTTCGGTAACCCCCAAGAACCAGCCGTGGGAGATGTCATGAGATAGGCGAGGTTATGTGTTTCCATGCCACGCTCGAAGTCAGCGGCTAAAATTGTTTCGGTAGCATCTTGATTGTCTCTGGCAAACAAATTCCGATAGGACGATTGAGCACCGCCCGTGGTGAATAGCGTGTACGCACCGCTCTTCATTAATTCATCCGATGCGTTTGCTGCGGCTTCTAAAAAAGGTTCGTAACCATCAATACCGTGATACTTTCGGAAAGTCCCTTCATACAGACCTATCCGTGCCTTCAAGATCAGAGCTGTATATTTTGTAATACGATTCAATTTTTTTTCGGCAGGGATATTTGCAATCGCAAAATCAATATCCGACATCACCGAATCCATCACAAGTTGGCGAGAGTCGCGCGCCTTGTACAAATCCTCGTCCGCAGCGTTAAGCACCTTGCTATACCATGGAACATCACCGAACC
>JAALOO010000802.1_pt1 | contig 25891 bp, 25 predicted proteins | sample 7257641 | NCBI WGS metagenome assembly JAALOO01 (sample SAMN14085613, study PRJNA598686) | mite metagenome | biome: ENVO:01001000; feature: ENVO:01001002; material: ENVO:01001226; isolation source: single female mite from University of Michigan culture on fish food culture... ...
TCTCTCTCTCTCTCTCTCTCTCTCTCTCTCTCTCTCTCTCTCTCTTGTTCGCTCGCCCACTCGCTCTTTCTATCTCTCTCTGCATTCCTCTCTTTCTCCCGTCTCCCCTCCTCGCGCACTCTTAATGAAATAAGCCTGCTTCAATCGGCCACCCGTCTGTCCGTTCATGTACTTTTTTCAGCTTTGGAGCAGTTTTTCGTGGCAGAAAGTGCAGCCGCAGCAGTCGCAGCAGCAGCAGCAGCTCAGACAGCAGCTAACTGCGCAGCAACTCTGACCTCTATTCTCCCCTTCTCTCTTCTCATCTTTCAGTCATTTGTTGACCTTTGGTGTTTTGGTTTTACCGCCGTCGGCTCAATTGCCTCCTCAGAGTACCATTTCGGATATATTTATTGCACATCCGTTTTTGGCCAACGATTGACAAAGATTGACAGTGTCTTCTGCAGTTTGTGTCTTCTTGTCTTCTTTTTTGTCGTTTTTGACTCTGTAAGTAATCAACGCCGCGCCAGAATAGTCCCAGCACTTAGAGTGAGCAGTCTGTGTGTTTGTGTGTGCAGTATGCGCGCAGGCCAATGTGTGCGCCATGTGTGTTTGGTGGCGATAACTCACTATCACTGCAACTGCAGCAGTGGTAACATTCGACAGCACTCAATATTTCGTCTTCCTTTTCCTCCCGACTTCTACTAGTTTTACATTGAGTTCACCAAAGTTCTTGATTCAGCTTTGTTGTTATTATCTCTAAAACCGTTGTCCCCTTGTATCAGTATCAACTTACTATGCGCTGCTGTTTGAAAAAAGGCAGACTAGGCAGTTTGTGGTCTGTCGACTTTCCCATGCCCTCTCTCTCTCTCTCTCTCTCTCTCATTAAACTGCTGAGACAGTCTGCTACACTCCTGTTGCTAACCTAATTTTCGCCTACTCCCCCTCCAAAAACCGTTTTCTACTTTTACAAAGGCAAACTTTTTTAATCTTCAAATTAGCTGCGCTCACCAGCTAGTCTTAGTGCGCTCTCTGTGTACTACTCTGTGTGCTTGTGTCTGTGCATCTGTGCACGCACTGGTGTGTCTGTACGCACAGTGGATCAGATACTTTTCTTTGTTTTCTTTCCGCAGTCAGTACTGCTTTCCCTCTGTGCTGCATCTTAAAGTGCTTCAACAGCAACAAATGTCTCCTTTTTGCGCGGTTACCCCAACCGCAGCACAGAAGTAAATGTGAGTGTGCCTCCTCTTCACACACACACACACACACACACACACACACACACCATCTTTGCTTTATAAGCAGTCAGCTTCAAGGATACGGTTTCTATTCTTTACTTTCATTTTCATCTGCATCTTCTTCTTCTCCTTCTTCTACCACTACTGTTTTTCATCATCAACTCTCTCACTGACTCTCTCTTTTCCTTTTTCTCTCCTTTTCTCTTTTCTCTCGTTTACTCTTAAGATAATCGTCTGAAGCTTGCAACAAAGCTAGCGCAACTGTGTCACCAGCAAATTTTACCACGGCCATCACCAACTTTAACTTTTACTTTTTTCACCATGGAGAAATTTGAGCTTTCAGACGATTTTCGGCTGAAAATGGACGAAATGATCAATCGCACTTGTAATGATCTAGTGAGCCTGTTCCAAAAAGAATTGGCCCGACATCAGCTAGAAAGTTCACCAAAAGCACTTGACTTGAGCATCAAAACGGCCCAAATCACTACAACTGCTCCCACCGAAAACAGTACTGAATCTGCAGTCGATGGCCATAGCGAAACTTTGCTGAACTCAATCACTGAAAGTGCTGCTAACTCTGATGCTGTCGCAGACACTGAAACCAATACTCATTCGCCACCTGAGGATGAAAACTCAAACTCGAACATCCTTGGCAACAGTGTTTCGCAAAACACAAACGCTGACGATGTTATTGAGAGGAACATCAAAAACGAAGAGATTGTCACCACGTGTGACTGCTCTCCACCTACCCCGCCATCTTCATCGACAGAATGTACGCCACGCCGAACTTCATTTACAGAGGCCGATAATCAGACAATCAAGCAAATGCTTGCATCTTTTGAAGAGAACGTGTTGAAGACGTTTCGTTCGGCCAGTTCAGGTGTCAATACTCAAAACTCCAAATTGACCTCAGTTGAGGCACATGCTAGTGCAGACCAAAGCGAAATCACAACAGAAGGATCTGATTCTTCAGTCACCGACAACAGCAGACAAGAGGTGCCTATTACCATCAAACAGGAAAATGCATCTTTTGAGGAAGTTGGAAATGGCCCGCCAGAAACAACGGGAAACTCTGTCACTACTCAGGTAAAAACCGGTAATACTCAGCCCTCAAACTCAGTTCTTGATTCTCAACAGGCTACTAGAACAGCTGAAACCCTCCAACAATCTCAGCAAACTTTCAGCGGTGAAACTCCCTCAACAGGAGTTACTATTAAACCAGAGCCCTCCGATGCGGATTCAGTTGAAACGCCGATCTCATTATCCGTTTTAGAGAGCAGCAACACAGTGACCAAAGAAATATTTACCGCTGCACCGGTTACTGCTGGTTCAGATTCCGACGCCACTTTGACGGTGCAGGAAGCGTCAACAGCCTCTGAAGCGGAAACAGAAGGGAACATGACAGTCAAACAGGAGCTTAATGAGTCAGAATTTGATGATGCACTACAAATGTACTACAATGAGGAGTTTGAAGATAAGCTTGCAGATGAGCTAGCAGATGAGGAAAATCAAGCTATCAAAGAGGAGCAGGCTGTGAATGTGGATCAAGCTAATGAGGATGAGGAACAGAGTCAAAATGCGGATGAGAATCTCAGTGTTATCGCTGAACAACGAACAACAGCAGTTGAGTCTGATGCTTCTAAAGAACATGATTCAACTGCATTGGAAACTCCAGTAAATACAAATCCTCAAATTGAACAGCAACTTTCCTCGTTATCTCTTCAACTGCCGCGGCTTGTTTTGACAACTGTCCTTGAACCAAGCCCTAACTCTGCTTTTGAACGAATCATTCCACGACAAACTTCACTAATCTTACCTTCACAGCAAACTTCACCCTTGCAAGCGGTTGAAGATGACCAAAACACGGCTATCAGTACTGTTCAATCGCCTAAAATGCAGTCCAAAAAGCTTTCTCGGAAACGTTGTCGATTTCCAGTTTCAGATGATGACTCTGACGAATTACCGTCTGATCAACCTGATCAGTCATCAATACTGACAAAAAAAGAATCTTCAAAATTAAAGAAAAAATCAAAGATTCAAGCACCAAAGCAAAAACTTTCAGACACCATTTCAAAATCATCCAAAAAGTCACCTACTGAAACGCCTTTAAAAACAAAAAACCCACCTGATTCTACTCCAGTACCTGTTAAAAAACTAAAAACTAAAACACCTAAATCAGCTGAAATCAGCTCTACTTCCACAACACCAAAAACTGCTGCAGTCAGCGCCAGTAGCACAGCAGCAGCAGCTCTTTCAACGAAAACATCCACTGCGAAGCTAGTCAAACCAAAAAAGCCTAGCACAACTCCTAAATCAACTCCACTAGTGCTGACTGAAAGGATCAATAGCTACGACATAATGCTGCCCACGCGAGAAATGCGCGGAACGGAAGAGGAGCGCAGGCGGAAGTCCACCTCTGACGACCAAATGGAGCACAGTAGCAGCGATCATGACCGGGAGGAGAAACACTTCAACGCCAGTGCCAGCAGCTACCACAGCAGCAGCAAAGAGGAGGAGGAGGAGGAGGAAGAAGAAGAAGAAAAAGAAATGGAGGAAGAGTTGGACGACAACAATGGCGGAAACTGGTACTGCCAGACGTCTAGCAAGTACAACGACATTCGGGTGGTTGAGCTGAAGTGCCACGATGGCGACTGCAATCTGATGTTTGACCGAATGAAGCAGCACAAGAAGCACATGGAGGACGCCCACCGCCGCCTGCAGTACAGCTGTCTGGTGTGTCTGGGCACGAAAACGTTCAAAAACAAGTAAGAATGCATAGGATTCCTTAATTTGTGCAATTAACTAATTTTACTTGTTTACTACCACACCAGAATCATGTTGGACATGCACATGGACTCCACACACCCGGAGGCTGAAAGTGCCATTTGCCGTTACTGCCAGCATAAAAGTCAAAATGAGTATCTACTCTACGGCCACTACGTCTTTTGCCACGAGCAGGGCAAGTTTGCCTGCACAAAGTGCAACGAGTTTACCGGTCTCTTTCGAAAGGACGTAGCCGACCACATTAACATTACACATCCGGATATGGTCGCTGGTAGAAGGCAAATGTCAAGACAGAGTCAGAATCACCACCTGAATCGTTCCTATTCGGCTGAAAGTAAGGACGTTGGCGAGTGGTGGAAGAAGCCCACTACTACAACTGTCAAAAGTGGCGGTGCTGGGAGTGGTGGGAACGGTATTAGTAGTAGCAGTATTTGCAACAACTATGGTGGCAAAGGTGATGCAGGTAAATTCCACTCTAAAGTCCTCACCACCGGCGACAAAGTGAAAACCATCGCCTTGAACTGCCTGCGGTGCTTTAAAACGCAAACCAGCCATTTCGAGCTGAATAAGCACATGAAGGCCGAGCACAGCATCGAGCAGCATCCCTGCTTCGTCCGCGGCTGCACCTGCTCCTTCACCGAGTTCCACCCGCTGAAAAGTCACGTCCTGGAGGCGCACCTGAAGGCGACGGACAACAACGGCGGCGCCCGACTGGACTGCGCCTTCTGCACTGAAACCTTCGCCAACCACGACGCCCTCCGCCACCACACGCTGAACCGCCACCAGGAGGGCAAGTTCAGCTGCCTGAAGTGCCCCGCCAATGTCGTCCTTCAGGAGAAGACTCGCCAGCCGGTGCTGGAGCACTTTGAGCAGGCCCACCCAGCTCAGCAGCAGGACGAGGACCTGATGATCCTCACGAAGAACATCCACTGTCCGCCTCCCGGTCGCTGCGGTGCGGAGTTCATTTACAACAAGGCCGACAAGGCACAGTCGGAGGCGATGCTGCTGAGTCACCTGGAGAAGGATCACCGGACGAAGCAGTTCACCTGCTACTACCTCGGCTGTACGGCGTCCTGTGAAACAATGTAAGTGTAGTGTATTTGATGATGATGATAGAAATTGTGTTCTACTAATCGAATACGCATTTTAAAACTAAATATTTTTTTGTTGCAACAGCGAACAACTAGAAGCGCACTGCAAAGAGGTTCATCCTAAAGTTTGGCGGTGGAAGTGTCCGTACTGTGATTTCACTGACCGTGATCACAAGGTTTTCTACCAGCACCTGTACGACAACCACTTTCCAGGTGATTTCTATTGCAATCACCCGAGTTGCAGTGAAAAACCCATCAAAATGCGCTCAAGGCAGGACGTGTACAACCACTACAACAAGAAGCACCTCAAAAAGGAGCAGCCACCAAAATCGGCTACTAGTTCGGCTACTAAACCGATAAACGAGAAGATGTTTCCGCTGCTAGATAAACCGTACTGGCAGGAAAAATTGCCGCAAAAGTAGAGTTGACATTTCTTAAATAGGGAACACTACATTACCCAAATTGCAAATTTTCAAAACTGTTTTTAACATTGTCAATATCATTTTCAAATCTATTTTATATTAATTGAGTTTTTTCAATAAATTATCAGTTGCGATTGATAAAGTGGATTTTGGGACAACTAATAGCAAACAATTTACACTGGTTATTCAAACAACAAACTATCGTCACAGTAAACGTCTTTATTATCATCACATTACACTATCTTCAAATTACACACAGCAAAATCACAAAGAAAGGGCAGAGCACCAGACAGTAAACACTGGAAGCATAGCAACTAAAAAGAAATAAAGTAAGACAGCAAGTAACTGCATTCAGTTTCTTGCCGATAAGCTGCCGGTTTCCTTCTGATAACACTGAAAAAGATGATAGCCTGTGTTGTACTCTGGGTAAATTAGCAAAGCAAGTCTTTTCTCATTTCACAAGTTTTGCTTAAGCGCTCCCACAACAACGCACAACAAAGATTATCAACAAAGCTTCCTAACAAACACTCTAACTAACTTTGCTTTTTTAAATACCAAACCACACCAATGCCTAACCTTCGGAAACGAAACAGCCAGTTACCCTCTTCAGCCTCTTCCTCTTCCTCTTCCTCCACCTGTTCACCACTGCCGAACAGCATCCTCTCGCGGTACCTCGCCCTGCCCATTCCCTCCGGCAAGTGCCAGGTGACGTACGTGTGGATCGACGGGCGGAGCGGCCTCCGCTCCAAGAGCCGTACGCTCAACTTCACCGCCCAGCGAGTGGCGGACATTCCGCTGTGGAGCTTTGACGGGGCGTCCACCTACCAGACGCCCGCTGACCGCGCCTCTTCGGACGTCTTCCTCCTCCCGGTGGCCCTCTACAATGACCCCTTTCGGCCGGGGGCCTCTTCCGCAAAGCTGGTCCTCTGCGAAACGGTAATGGAGGACGGGCGGAAGCCGACGGGCGGGAACACCCGGGCGGAGTGCAGCACCACCATGCTCAAGGCGGCCAGCGCCGACCCGTGGTTCGGCATCGAGCAGGAGTACTACCTGCTGGAGGGCGAGGGGGCGTCGGGCGTCAGCAAGAGCCAGCGACCGCTCGGTTGGCCGGCGCACGGCACCGCCGACGCGCCCGGCATCAACTACTGCGGAGTGGGGGCGGGAAATGTCGTCGGACGAGATGTGGTAGAGGCGCACTACCGGTAAGTGGGGTTTTTGTGTTTTTGTTAGTAAACTAACACTGAAAATGTGTTTTTTTCAGTACCATTTGTTGTTTACCATTTACTATTAACCGATTCGCTTTTTTGCTAGAGCCTGCTTGTACGCAGGAGTTGCCTATGCGGGTGAAAACGCCGAAGCGATGCTCTCCCAGTGGGAGTTTCAAATCGGTCCCTGTCGAGGCGTGGCCGCCGCCGATGACCTGTGGATGGGCCGATACTTGCTGTATCGAGTGGCGGAGGACTTTGGCATCGGCGTTTCGCTGGACCCCAAACTGGTGCCCGGCGACGGCTGGTACGGCGCAGGGGCACACGTCAACTTCAGCACACTGGCGATGCGCGTCTCAACCGGAAACGGCGGCAGCGGAAGTGGCAGTGGCGGTGGAAACATGTTCTCTTCCGGGGGCATTCGGGCAATTGAGGAGGCGATGCCCCTGCTGGCGGCCAGCCACGACTCGCACATTGCCGTGTACGACCTGAAGGGCGGAGAGGACAACCGCCGTCGGCTGACGGGCACTCGCTGTACGGCGCCCATTGAGACGTTCAGCTGGGCGGTGGACAGTCGCCATGTGAGTGTGCGCATTCCCAAGCTGGTCGCCCACAATGGACACGGCTACTTTGAGGACCGCAGACCGGCGGCCAATGCCGACCCCTATCTGGTCTGTGAGCGTCTCGTGAGGACGGTTTGTCTTAATGATGTTGAGTAGGAGAACAAAAATGCATGTAAAACTAACTTTAAAATTTTGTTTATTGTGTAATCTATAGTGACAGTGTGTAGACAACAAAAAACTTTTTTTGTATGTTCAATCAAAATTGACAATAAAAAAAATTGTTAAAAAATTTAATAAATGCTACAAATGCGTTTTTCAACGGTGTATCTAGTCAACAGAGCTGTTAACATGTTATGTGATTTTAATAAAAGTACTGTAAATTTTTTATTGCGTAATTAATTTTTATGTTTCTAAACAATTCAACTTAGAAAATTGTTTAAAATTTTTGAAATTTTTTGACAAGCAAAATTCATGTTTAGTTTTGATAAACATTTTTTATTTGTTTTAAATTGTTTGGACATTATAAGTAAAGTGCAGCGTCTTCTTTGTACATCTTTATCCGTCAGTTGGGCAAATCAATTACCAATGCTGTTAACATTTAGACAACACTTAGCTGCACTTTGCCAGTGGCAAGCTTTTTTATTGATAAACATAATGGTTATCACTGCTGTAAGTTAAAAAATTGGTTTGTTGAATGACCTTTTAAATTTTTTGTTTTATAAATTTACTTTTTTGCTATTCAATTACCATTTTCACAAAATAGACAACTGCAGAAACAATGAAAATTGACACTGCTAAAGTCAATTTTGTCAATCAAATAAAAAACACAACAGTGTATGTGTGGACGCACTATCAAGAGTGCTACAAGTGCGACTACCTTCCAATTCCGTTTGTGCTGAATTACAACAAAACATTTGAAAAGGAATTCACCTCGGACTACACTCTAAAATATGCCATCACCAAAGAAAACAACTCACATTTTGGAATTCTTTGCAATGGAACAGTACCGGCACTTGATCAAAGCATTTACAATTTAACGTAAGTTTACTTGAAGTTAACCCTTTTTTGCATAACTTAAAACCTAGACTGCTGTTTCAGGATTGCTTCTAACACTTCTGTTGAATGCACGTTGTCTCTCATAAAGGCTGGTCGGAATAACATGTGGCCGCTATTAGGAACAATTGCCGTTGTTTTGTCGCTGGCAACACTGTTTTACAGCGTACGGTATTTGTACCAAAAGAAAGGCAATAAAAAGGAAACAGATGGCATTGTCATTGATTTGAATGCTGAAGCACTGAAAAACAAACTGAGTCAACGACTAAACTGTTTGGATGCTTTTAGAGGGTAAACAATGATAATAAGTTAAAAAGTTTGGTCTTTGACTTTACAAATTCTACTCTAGAATGACTATTATGATGATGATTTTTTGCAACTGGGGAGGCGGTTACTATGGATTTCTTGAACACATTGAATGGGATGGTTTACATTTTGCCGATGTAATCTTCCCTTTTTTTGTTTTTATTATGGGTGCAAGTATGGCAATTAGGTAATAAGGGCTTTAAATCAATTTGACATAATGCAAAACACTTTTATAACTATTTTTTCCCGTCACTAGTCTTCGAAACCAGGTGCTGAAAAAGAACATTCCAACAGGAAGAATTTGCAAACAAATTTTTCGACGTACGATTAAGCTATTCATCCTTGGATTGGCGGTCAATTCAGTGTTCTACAGTACGTATTTTTTCTATATCAACTTTGTTTTTTTAAATGGTTTTTACACATCTTAAAGTCGACCTTACAAAACTACGAATTCTCGGCGTTCTACAGCGCTTTGGCATATCCTACCTTCTAGTGGCTCTAGCGCACGTCTATTCGCTAACCAAAAGTCGAGAGCAGTTGTGCCAGCCTGCCGCCAGCCGCTGGTCAGACCTGCTGCCCTACTGGCCCGAGTGGGCGCTGGTGCTGGCGATGATGGCCATCTACTTTCCGGTCACCTACCTGTGGGCGTTTGACCCCCACTGCCCGGTGGGCTACGTCGGCGTGGGCGGCTTCTCCGAGAACGGCACCTACGCCAACTGCACCGGCGGCGCGGCGAACCGAATCGACAAGCTGCTCTTCACCGAGGCGCACATCTACCCGGAGCTTCTCACCGGTGGTGAGCTGTACGACCCCGAGGTGGGCACCAACAAGACGAAGATGTACAACATTCAGCACGATTGTGAGGGCGTCCTCGGCTACACGACCAGCATTCTCCTCACAGTGCTCGGACTGCAGGCGGGCAAGATTATGACCACCTACAGTGAGGTCAGGTGCAGGCTGATTAGGCTGGCCGCTTGGACGGTGATCAGTGGTAATCAAAAAGCAAAACAGCAATTATCTTTTTTGTTTTTTTTCAAACATTGGTTTTCCTTTTCAGGCATTTTCACAGCCGCCCTTGCCGTTCCCGGCTGGGTGCCAATCAATAAGAACCTCTGGTCGTTCACCTTTGCCACTGTCAATGCGACGCTCGCCTTTGCCATCTTCACGGTAATGTACCTGCTGATTGACCACTTTAAAGTGTGGCCCCTCGGACATCCTCTGCACTACCCGGGCATGAACGCCATCTTCCTGTACATGGGCCACGTGCTGGCAGGTGGAACGTTTCCTTTCTATTACTATGACAATTCCCACAGCACTTCACACCTGTGGCCAATGGTGCAGGTTTCCACTGCTCTGTTCCTTTGGCTTCTTATTAGTGTGTATGTTGCAAAAAAGCGATTCTTTTTAACATTGTAAAAAGTTGAAAATGATTTTAACTACAATGAAATAAAAATGAAAACAACAAAATTATTTGTAATTTGGTTTTTTGAATGAAACTGAACAAAGCATTTTAAAATTAATTAATGTCTAGGGTCACTACTGTTTTTCTATCACAAGTTAGCATTGGCACAGACGGGGTGCCAATTTACTGTGTGAAAGTTTGTGCAAAGTTGTGTAAAAACCTGACTAATTATATCTAGCAAAAAACTGTGTTTGTTCACCAACAAAATCGAACCGAACACATGGCCTGAAGCATATCGCCGCAAACATGCTCTGAAAGAAAACAAATCATTTCACTTACTAGAGCACGGCGTCTCAGATCACCGCTCATTTGTACGTGTACAGTGCATTTTTGTATCAGGCAAGTGCTGTGCAGTGTACAACAAGAGTGTTTGTAGCGATCGCTCACTGTAAGAAATTTGAGTCACGTGATTTAACAAGCTCTAAAATGTATTTTTGAAAATGACGTTTTTAGTAAGATACATTTCTTACAGTGCTACCGCAACTGCTACAAAAGAATTAAAAAATTGAGTTCTTTGCATTAACTCCAAAAGCGCGTTACTTGCTTTAGTTTTGGCCCTAGCACCGTTTTGGAGATATAAAGCTCAGTGGTTAATTTTAAAGCTCAGCATCCCTGAGCTGGCCAGTTAACTTAATTAAGCTAATTAATTCAATTACAGACTTGATTAAATAGCTGAGAACATTTGCTAGAGCTTGTTAACGCTCAAACACACTGTTGCCCTGTAGCCATTTGCATGTCAATGCACAGTGGAAAGCAGAAATCGAAACTCAAGAGAGAGAGAGAGAGAGAGAGAGAGAGAGAGAGAGAGAGAGAGAGAGAACATCAATTAAACGCAAGTAAGCCACCACAACAGTGCACTGTGTTATGCCAATGAGCAAACCACTGTACTACTAGCCACTACTTGAAAGCAATAAAACATTAGTTGTTGATGCTCATTAGTAGTACTACAGCATTCAACTATCACAAAACATAAACTTACTGCTGAAAAAAATGAAACAGGCCGTAGTGTGCTAGAAAAGTAGAGAAATTTTGAAAACAGTGTACAAGTAAAAATTGGTTGTTGTTGACAAAATTAATTAGCGCGCCAAATGGGCACAACACATTGCCGCTTGAGTCACTTTATATTGCATAAAAACAATCGTCGTTTAAAAAATCACTTGCACAACATCACCTCAGGACACTATTCTATCGAGCGAATTAATTCAAACAATAGCTTGTCGGAGCTAAAGATGACATTAATGACTACCTTTTAGTGTTTGTACAGCCTTGTACACTGTATCCGTTCGTCAGATGCAATTGCACAGAAAAAGTGCAAGTGTACTGTGATCGACTGAGATAAGATCTCCGATTTGTCAGAAGTGTTCCACCACAGTACAACAAAGGAAAGCACCCTTAAGAGCACTACTGCACGGCCAGCCACTACCCGATTATGCTAAACAGTTAGGCTATAAAACGTTCAGCAGGAGCACATAAGAAGAAAGCGACCACACTTTGACAGAAACTCATCTTGTCTCGCAAACGCCAAAAAGGAAAAAGAAATCATAACAAAAAAAGTTGAATAATTAGAAAACGGAGAACGGACTCGGGAAAAAAACAAATGTTAGTTACGACGATTTCTAAAAAACTTGGAAAGAAGTATAAAAAGTGCAGCAAATTGAAAACGAAAAAACTTTTATTTCACCTTTCTTTCAGTTACTCTGATTTTAAAACTGACCAACCACTCAACTAGCTGACGTTCTTTAGCAAAGATATTATTATTAGCCTCCTCTTTTTTTCTACTTTAGTTTAATTAATTAAAGTGAGATTATTATCGTACTTTGTGAGTTATTTTTTCTGTTTTTTAGTTTTACCAATTTTGCCCCTTTGAACATGATGTGTTTAGGTTCCAGTGAAAAGTGCCCAGGCCATTTCTCGATGGGATTTGTTCTGTGAACAAGTTTAACTAGTTTATTCGTCAGAGTGCTAACTCAATGATAGTGAGAGCAATTGCGTTAGACATTAATACCTTTTTTATTGTTGTTGTGAAATCTGTTGACTGTGGAAATTTTAGCGAGTTAGATGCAAATAAAAAAACTTGTTTGACCATTAACTTAAAATAATAAAACTAGTAGAAGTCCACAGCTCCACAGCCTGTTTAGACAAAAAATTTAAACGATTTTTCTGACAAGTTGCCAAACTATTTGAATAGCTGAAAAATTTAAAAGTTGCCTCAAAAGAAGGCGCAACAGGCAATGAGCAATGTGCTTTGCGACAGATAATTACTGTGTTTTGTAATAGAAACAACATTTTGTTTATACCACAAGTAGCAACAAGCATAGCCTCATTTGAGTGACTTTCATTTCAGTTTGACGTACAGTTTTTAACCGAATCAGGTCATTAAATCGAGCAAACTTTTTTACAACAAACTAACAAACTTTTTTATCTTCCACACAGTGTTACAAGCCATACATGTGACTTGTATCATGTCCTAGCAGCCATTGTATTCGGCACACCATCCAACCACCTACCATCAGCGGCAAAACATGATGGTGTTATCAGCGGATTTTGAGAGCAAGTGTCGTGAAATGGTGATGCAGTTGGCCACTGAAACAGCAGAAAAAATGATACAACTTTTTAGGGAAGAGGTTGAGCGGTTTCAAACAGATGAAAGACGACACAGCCTGGTCATTGCTGCTAATTCGGATCAAGTGATTGATCCTGCAGTGTCCATGGCGTCGCCTCAAGAAGATGAGGAGGAGAACGAAACTGAAAATCAGCCAATCGATCTAAGTTTATCAACCTGCCAACTTGTCAGCAGCAACATCAGCAACGACAGCACTTTTGTGCCACAATCTGAAAGCCTTTTTCTCTCACTGCAAAACAACAGTGCTACTGAACAATCACCAGCCACTGAATTGGAGAGCAGCTGCAACATTGATACAAACTCAAATGTAAATGTATCTGATTTGCAAACCAGCAATGACAGTAGTGCCCATCAAAACAACGAACCACCTGAACCGGCAGCAGAACCGGCGGCATCGCTGCCCATTGAGTCGGCAAATCAACCAACAGAAACCGCAGCCGAAATAAATGACAATGCTGGGAACAGTGGACCAGTTTCAGTCATTCAGTCATCCAATGAGACCAATGCAGCGTGCTCACTGGCAACTTCAGTTAAAGTGGAGCTTAATGAGGCCTCAGTTGAGGTGCCGTTGCCAAACACGGCATTTGATGAGCACAGCACCACTTTTACCTCCCATGAAACAGGTTTCTCATGCAAAAGTGAAAATGAGTACTTTTATGATGAAGATGATTTACTCTACTTGGAAGATAATGCCCCCGATGAGGAGGCGGAAACTGAGGGTGTCAATGAAAACGGGGAAAGTTTGATGACGACAGAGGAATCTTCTGAGATGAACAGCTTAAATGCATCTAATTCCGAAACAGTGGACACTACTGCCAATGATGACCTGCAAAATAATACTTCTATCTCTGCAGTGAGCAATAATAATGAGGTTGCAGTAACACCAAACCTTGAATCAATTGCCGATCAAACTCCCATTGTTTCTTGTGAGCCTCCAGTTGTACGATCACCAGTTAAACGTAAACATTCGCTAAATGAAAACTCTGAACTTACATTAGATAACTCTGAACCAAAGGCAAAAAGAAAGCTAACATTAGCGACACCATTGGAAAGCAGTGTGAACGCCCCTAAAAATTCTGACCAAATTGAAAACCAAAGCATAATACCCCTAAACAATGCCATATCTGAGCAATCACTAAATTTGCAAAATAATTTTTCCAAATCCACTTTTGCTAAAACTCATCAACAAATCACTTCACCAGTTTCCTCATCAAACACCACACCTTCACAAAAGCGATGTTATTCCAAAAACCAAACTTTTACCTCGACTTCACACCATACCGGCAAAGTGAGCAACTCAAGCAAACACTCATCTTCATCTTCTAAAATTTCAGCTAGTGAACCAAAAAGCACAACTAACTCTTCTAAACAGGGTAAATCTGATTCAAAATCTTCAAAATCATCAAACAGTCCCAAAACAAATACTCACAGCAAAGAAAAAGCATCATCGTCAACTACTAAAAGAACGTTTTCAAGAAAAAGCTCAGGAGAACTTAGCTCTTCTTCGTCTGACAATGATCGCCACCGAAACACAACTTTTGATTTAAACAAAATTAAAATGATCAAAGTTTTAGAGCTGAGATGCAAAAAAAGTCTTTGTTTTAAAGTTTTTCCAAAAGAAAAAGACCTTGTCAGTCACATGCGTGATGTTCATAATCAAAAACTTTTTAACTGCCTGGTAGCTGACTGTGAAGCTATACTTCGCAATAAGTAAGTTTCGCAAAAATAAAAAATTAAAAAATGTTAATTCTTTTTTTTCACACGAAACTTTAGAGATGAATGGATTGATCACAGTAAAGACGTTCATCGAAATGCTCTAAACCGCAAACAGCTAAGTTGCCACTGCTGCTCAAAAACCTTTCACAGTGAGCTCTACCTTTTTTACCACTACGTCTTACAGCATGAACATGGCAAGTTTTCCTGCTCTCGGTGCAATAGTTTTGAAGGAGAAAAACGAATTTTTGTCTACCAGCATTTGATAGAGGGCAGGTGCGACAAAGTGGAGCACTGTCGACCCTCAACAACAGCAGTTTCACCTTCAACTTCCGCCCACCACCGTCAAAAAAAATCACGATCACGATCACGATCATCATCGCCACCACTGCAGCAACCAAAACATCGCACCTTTTCTGCAAGTTCTGATTGGCGAGCAGTCAGTAGCGGTGAGCAAATCGGCGACACTTTGAAAGTAATTTCCTTAGACTGCATGCGCTGCGATGCCAAGTTTCCCAACGAGCAACAGTTGATTGGTCACATGGCCTTAGATCACAAAAAGGGCTTCTTCGCTTGCTTGGCCGATAAATGTAGCCTAGTTTTTAATTCCCGAGAAACACTTTTAGCGCACATGAAAAATGACAAGTTACAACACGGCAAAACTTTTCAGTGCTCCTTCTGCCCAGGTACATTTACCAAAGCGGAGGACCTGTTGAGCCACGCCACAAACCAGCATCAGACAGGCGAATTTGCTTGCACTTTTTCAACTTGCCTCAACCTACCGGCTTTTCACAGTAGAGCTAAGTTTAGTGCTCACTACACAAAAATTCACGTTTCAAAGTTTTTTGAAGAAAGTTTGAGTTGTACGGAACCAGACTGCTCAACAACATTCTCTAAAAAGCGCGAACTTGTTGATCACTTGCGCAAAAAACACAAAATTGAAGAGTTTCCTTGTTTTTATTGTTCTAAAAGCTACAAAAATTGGTGAGTAAACAAAAGGTAAACATTCAACAAATTATTTAATTTTAATTTTTAAATTTTAGGAATGATCGAAAACAGCACATCGATCAAACCCACCGTTCTTTATCAAGGGTTTGTCCTTTATGCAAAGATAACAGAGAACACACTAGCCAGAATTCTATTCACAAACACATTGTGTTATCGCATCATCAAGGCGTTTTTAGTTGTACCTACACAGGGTGTAAGTATAAAGCGCATTACCGTAACGATGTTTTAAATCACTACTATAAAGAACATAAAGAAGAGCAATCCAATACACCAGCTACTCATCAATTAAGCTCTAGATTATTGAGAAACTACGACTAGATACACCAGATTAATGAAAGAGTAAAAAAAATAAAACAAAATAAACATTAATGTTACAAGTTAAAGACAAAACTCGATTAATTTTACTATGATTGATACAATAACTGCAATGCTATGTTGAGATATTTTAAAGTATTTACAAATTAATGTTAATGACTGGCTTGTTTGACTAGTATTTCGCTCAAGTGTGCAAAATCTATTAAATGTTTTACCACAAAAATTTTTATAATAGAAAAAAATATTATAAATAAATATACAAATTTTAAATTTTTTGAACAAACTAAATTGTTGCTAATAAAGATATTTGCACTAAATCGCACACTTGATATGTGCAAAAATGAAAAGTGTGACAGAACTCGGCAGCTCATTAATTTTTACATTTTCTTTTTGCTTTGCAAGCAGCAGCAATGCTAATTTTAAACTTTCCATCAAATTGAAAGAAAAAACGGTTGATGGCTTTAGCAAGCAATTCTTTTTAACCGGCTTTTTATCATTAGACAAAAACATCAGGCAAAAACGCATCTATTTTTTCACTGTACAAAAATCTCTTCTCGTTAGCATTTCAAGGCTAAACTAACTAAAAGTTAAGTGAACAGAGAGAAAAAGAGACAACAAAACTCAAAACAACAACAGTCTCACTGAAGCACAGCTCCTTCTTTTACTTTTTTCTATTGCCAACGGGCATAAATGGAAATTCGGAGAAACAAAGTTACCCACTAGAAACGACTAGTGAGACAAAATAAAGAAAAAGATGAAATGACACAAACTACTGAAAAGGCAAAATTAAACTCAATAGCATCTTTTCTATTCGGTTTGGGGAAAACATGAACCCATCTTTTATTTATATTCTTTGTGTTCGTTTGTTTCTACTGTTTATTTTTATTACCACTACAACCCGAACCAACAGATACTTTGCAGGGGGAGTATGCTTAATAGTTTTGTTGTTGCAAAAACACAATTGTGCTAACTTTTTGCTCACCATTACATTTCAGTGCAGAACCAGCCCCCAATGAGCAACAGAAAACGTCAATTGAGTCTAAAGATGAAAAGAGCATAGAAAAACAGCTGGCCGAGCTGAGCAGTCACCTTTTGCCGGCGGACTATAATCGAGACATTCGCCCTGGCTATGGCAGCGGCCGTCCAGTGAAGATGGCCGTCTCGATTGCCATCAACGACATTAGCTCCATTTCGGAGGCGGCCATGGTTTGTGGTGTTTCTTGTTTGTTTCGTTTTAAATCAAAAATCCACAACTCATTTTTTTTGTTTTTTACAGAACCTTAAAGTGGACTTCTACATTCGCCACTACTGGACGGATGATCGACTGGCTTTTGCCTCCAAATTACCGCTGTCAACAGCCGGCAACAACCGGAGCCAAATAAAGCAGCTGACACTGGGAGAGGCCTTCGCCCGCCGTCTCTGGCTGCCGGACACTGAGTTTGAGAATGCCAAGAGCGTGGAGATTCACAAGTCGGTCTCGGCGGCGGAGACGACGCTGCTGCGCGTCGGCAGCCTCGGCCAGATCACCTACTCGACGCGAATCAGCATGACGGCTCGCTGTCCGATGCAGCTGGCGCTCTTTCCCCTGGACCAGCAGGGCTGCTCCATCATCCTCTCAAGCTGTAAAATTTTGAAAAAAAAAATAGAAATTATATTCTGAATGTACTTTTAAAACTTCTTCTTCTCCCTCTTTTGCAGACGGCGAACTAGAGGAGGACGTTCTCTACTCGTGGGCGGAGGGCAACTCTCGTACGCCAGTGGAGTTTCACCCGCACATCTACCTGCCGCAGTTTCGCCTGCTCGGCTACAGCCGCTCCACCTCGCGGAACGCCCTCACCACGGGCAACTTCAGCCGCCTGCAGCTGGAGCTCTTCTTCGCCCGCTCCGTGGGCTTCTACGTCGCCCAGGTGTACATTCCCGCCGCCCTGGTGGTGATCATCAGCTGGCTGCCCTTCTGGCTCGACCGACACGACCACCACGCCCGCGTGGCGCTGGGCGTCACCACGGTGCTCACCATGACCACCCTGAGCACCAACGTCAATGCCGAGTTCCCGAAGATCAGCTACGTCAAGGCGATTGACGTCTACCTCTTCACCTCCTTTCTCTTTGTCTTCTTCTCGCTGATCGAGTACGCCATCGTCGGGTACTACGAGTTTAGCCGTAGCACGGCTCCAGTGGTGCTTGCAAGGGAAGTCAGTTCAAGCAGTGACGAGGACGAAAACGATTCAAGAGATGAAGAAGAGAAAGATGGTAATGAAAATAAAAGGGGGGCAAAAGAGGAAACCAACAACAGACAAACTGAAAATGAAGGTGGTCACCGAAGAAGGCAAAAGGTGAAAAGAAGAAATGACAGCAGAAGAAAGAGTAAGCGGATGAGTGTTCCACTGAAACAAGTTGAGGAAACCACCAGCGTCATTGACAGCACCGCCAGACGACTGTTTCCGCTTTCTTTTGTTCTTTTTAATTTGCTATACATTGTCGGCATGGCTGTTCTTGTAAGCAATGCCAGTTACCAGACGGAAATTCAAGTAAAGTTTTAAGTGAAAAAGAAAAACTGCATAACAGATCTTTTTTTTATTAAATAATTTTTTAAAAGTAAGTTTTACACAACAATTTGACTTTTTTTAGATCAGTAGATTGATTAATTGTGTTTTGATGTTGTATTTTAAAAGCAAACAACGTTTACAAAGGTTCAACAACAAGTGTAGTTTTACAATGTTGTGTTGCTTGATTTAGTGCAGGCTGTTAATGTAAATCGACAAATGTTTATTGTGTTATAGAAAAATATTATGCTGAAAACGGGACAGTGTCTTTTTAAGGTAAGTCCACAATGTTCAATTTAAGGGAATTCATAATAGTAAAATGAGCGATGGGCTAGTGACTAATCTACCGCCAATCCACGCTGATTAGAAACTGTGAAAAAAGCTGAAAAAAGGGGGCTACTAATCATTAGAATTCAAGAGCCGTATAAACCAACTCGGTCAACTCAGCTATATATTTGTAGTACTCGAGGGCACTTGTAATCTTGCAGCTCTTCAGGCACTGGTAAATTTTGCCGCTTGTCTCGGGGCAGTGCCCCAGGTCGAGAATCATCGCCTCGACCTCAAATCGGAGGAATCGGTGCTTCGCCTCGGTGAGCACGCCCGGAGAGAGGCCGGCGCTGCGGACGCACTGCCCCAGGGCCTTCTCCATGGCGACCACGGTGAGGAAGCGCGAGAAGACCACCTCATTGCGGCCCACCTGGAAGAAGTCCAGTGCGTGGTGCTTCAAAATGTGCTTCACAACGGCGGAGGGCGTGAGGACGGTGAAGAGGCAGCCGGCACCGTTCTCGTTTTCTCCCGTCATTTTGTGGTAGTTGAACTGATCGCTGTTGATCGGCTTGTACTTCTTGCTGGTCGCTTGGTTTGGGACCCCTTCACGGGAGGAAGAGGAAGAGGAAGAGTTTTTGTCAAGAAAGTGGTGGCTTTTGAGGAGGGCCATCTGCTTGCTGATGGCCGGCTCCTTCAGACAGAGGTTGCAGACAAAGCGCCAGTAGGCGGAGTGTCGACAGCTGTGGTCGATGACCTCGTCGATGGGCAGATGAAGTTTGTCGTCGTCGTCTCTATCACCTTCCCAACAGTCGGAGGTCATTGTCGCAATGGCCTTGGCGCGTTTGGCCTTCCTCTGCTCACCCGCCTGGGCGAAGTCGTTTTTGTCGACGAGCTTTTTCAGGTCCAGCACCTCGTAAGGGTCCTCTAGGTGGGCCCTCTTAGGGTCGATCCGAGGGTTGTAGATGGCGCACATGCGGCACCAGGCACCACACTTCTCCTGGTGCATCTCCACGTGCACGTACTGGCGGACCATCAGACTGAAGAGGTTGATCCACTGGCGAACCGGCAGGCTGACCACTTCCTGCTCGTTCGGGTGGCCCTCGCCGCCGCCGCTCTTCACCACCGAGCGCATCAACTTCTGTTGCCACAACTGGTACTTCTGCAACTGGCGATGCTGATGCTGCTGCAGCTGCCTGTCACCACCAGCACAGTCGCCGCTGCTGAAGGCCGGCGAAATGGCGGCGCCCGGAAGGTGAAGTGGCGTTCTGAACATCTCCGCCTTGCAGTGCATGTACAGGTGCAGCGCAAAAGCCTTCTCCGCGCAGTGGTTGAAGACCTTGGCGCAGAAGAGGCACACCAGGCGGTGATCGGTCAGGTGCTTCAAATCGCTAGTCAAACTCGTCCAGCGCAGCTTAGTGGTGACCATCATCAGCCCATAGCCGTTGTTGTAACACTCCTGCAGACGGGAGATAGCCGAGCATTGGCAGCCGGAAATCCACTTCTTCTCCTTATCTTGTTTCATTTCCTTCAACTCCTGTTGCATCTCTGAAGAGGTGCCTGGCTGGGCGTTGTTTCCTGGCGAGGAAATGATGAAGTATACGACGGAGGAGCCATCGCTGCCCTCGAATGTCTCTGCATTGGCACCAGCAGCAGCAGCAGCATCGGCAGTGTCGGCGACGGCTGCGACGTCGGTCTCAACTTCGACCACTTTGATGCTCTGCGAGTCCATGAGTGAGGCTTGTAGGGCCGCCTGCAGAGCCTCCTCCTCGGTGAGGCCGAGGTTGAAAGAGGAGTATTCAACCGCCGGTAATGGTGGTGAAGGTGGTGGTGAGGGTGGTGGTGGTGGTGGTGGTGGTGGTGGTGGTGGTGGTGGGGACGGCGAGCCGCCCACTGATACAGGCGATGCAAAGGAGCTGGGCGAAAGAATGACAAAGTTGGATGGTTTGCATTGTTCAGGAGTTGATCGCACGACGTACGCCTTTTTTGGATTGTTTGGGTCAATGCGGAGTTTGGTCACCAAGAGTCCTGAGGGTCCTGGGAAAAAAGGTAGAACAGCAGAAAGATCAGTTTGCTAGTCTTTTCACAGGTTAAACCTGTTTTTAACAGGTAGTAATGCAACTTACGCTTCCTCGACTGGCTTGTCACAGTTGCCTGAGTTGAAAGTGGGCGAACAGTTTTACTTGAAACTGAATTGTCATTAATGTTTGAAGCTGACTGGTGACTTGACTTGCACATGATTTGAGGAGGCACATTTTCCAAACTTTCTTTTTTGTTGTTTTCATTATCTTTAAACGTTTTAAAAAAATTAAAAATACAATTAAGTTTTAGTTTGAAAATTTTCTATTTTCATACCAGCTTGGTCATTGAGATTAACATTGTTAATGAAACCTGACAAGTTGACGCACGGATTAGATAGAGTTTGAACATCACTCAAATCCATGTCAGTGTCATTATTTCCTGCATTGTTGTTACCAGCGTTGTTCATCTTTAAATGTGAGTTTTCTGAGGCTTGTAAACCAGTCAAATTTTGGGTTTTCTTATGGTCAGTGTTTTGAATGTCACCATATTCTTTTGTAAAGTTGATGTGGGGGAATTGTTCTGAAAGAAGGCAATTTTAGGTAAAATGTTAAAAGTTCATTTAAAACGCTTTTTTGCTTACCCTTAAAACTAACGGCCGACACCATAAAACTCAACAACTTTTGAATTGCAATTTGATCTTCCGTAGCACTAGCAGGTTTGCTGATGTTGACGGTGTCTTGCTCGGACTCCAGCAAATTGCCTGCAAAATACAAAATAAAGTAATTGAAAACTGTTTTGCTTTAGCAAAAACAACCACTTACCAGTAGATTGAATGGATTCAATTGAGTTTGATGTATCATCGGCATGTGCGACTTTGAGAGAGCCTGCAAAAAAACCAACAGTACTGTGAGACAATGAAAAAGTGCTCAACAATTGTTTACCATTTTCAATTTTTGAGCCAGATTGAGATTCTTCACTGCAGCTCAGTTCAGAAGCGGTTTCGTTGTCAGAGTGTGAAGCCATTTTGATTGACTTTGAAGTGGGCACACTATCCTGGTCTTTTACTGAAGTTGGAAAATCAGTGTCATTTGCGGCAGTATTAGGTTGACATCAACTCTACTACAAACTCACTTGAACTGGCAATGGAGGGATTCAAAACTTCTTTTGGGCTTGATGAAATGCTACTCTGTATAACTACAGTAAACGGCGTAAAGCAAACAGTGAACAGTTACAGCTATGCAGTACACAATTAAAAAATATTGGTATTTACCACTTGTTGGCACCTCTTGCTGAGGCAGGCTTGATTCTTCAGCCTGAGCGGCGTTGTAGTCAACCTCCATCAGCGACTGGACAGTGAGATCTGCCAATGAGGGGGCAAATGATGCAAATGTAGCTCAAGTTTGAGTAGACAACGACAACAACAAAGTAAAAACTTGCGGTGCCACTACTTACTCAATGGTGTTGACAAAGCAGTCACTGCGCTGGCTTCACTTGCAGCCGACTTGCAGCCGCCACCATCATCGGCGGAAAGATGATCTGAAACATGGTCGTCGGACATCTCGGCGTCACTTTGGTCTGCAAGAAAAAAAGAGAGAGAGAGAAAAAGCAGTATGAGAGTCTGGCGACAAAAGTGGACGACTCAAAGACGACTTTGCAGTGTGTGTGTGTGTGTGTGTGTGTGTGTGTGTGTGTGTGTGTGTTCGGCACAGTACCGTTCATCAGTGAGGCTCAGGAAGTTGGCTGAAACGCTGCAAAGCGCACACTGCATGAAACACAGAGCACACCGGCCAAGTCAACAATTCAACAGTTGGCTGCAAGTGAGCCAGCAGCAGCAGCAGCAGCAGCACGCCAGTACTACTCCAACACGTTGCTGTTGAGCAATACCCAACTGTCGGTTTCTCCTACTGCCTTGATCTACACCATTGCCTAGCCTAGCCAGCGAGTACGCAAGTAAAGCACTCTCTTTCTCTCATTGACGCTTACTGAGGCTGAAAAAATGTGTGTGTGTTGCTATGCAGCGAAAATGGCGCAGCAGTTCTTGAGCTAGATGCATGGTACCTACCTGAATATGATACAAACAGACAGACACACACACACACCAGCAGCGTTTGTTGAGATTCGGTGCTAGTGTTGCAGTTTCAGCAAAAACCGCCGTCGAAGTGCCGCTAAAAAAATGAAAAATGCTTTTTCAGTTTTGCTTCAGCGTCTCAATTTGCGCCGCCGTTGCTGCGGAGATGCTGTGGTAGGCAAAAGGGAGTGCACACAAATGAGAGCTGCACACACACACTGTTGACTGCGTTTCGAGGAAACACGCCAGTTGGTTTTCAACAAATGGCAACATACGCTGGCTGAGAATTAGAATGAAACTGAGACTAGAAGTTTTTTTTAGAGAGGAGGGGGCGCCTACTGTACAGCAAAAATTTTCTGTGGCCGGTGCACTGACAAAACGCTGTGCCCACCAGTGCACACTGCTATTCACACAGTACGTGATTGTGTGGCTGAAAGGGGCGGCAGAATAAAACCGATGGTGCTTTTTTATGGAAATTTTTGTTTTTTTTAAAATCCATTACTTTTTTTAGTGCTGTTTTTTTTAAATTTTATGAAATGGTATTGTGGTTACGGTTACGGTTCAGCTAGCTGCTGGTTTTTTTGTTGGTTTGTCAAACCTCTTTTTGATGAAAAAAAGGCACTATCGTTGGTAGAGACTGCTGCTGTAGTCTCAAATATGAGTTTGTGTGTGTCGGTTTGTTTTACATTAAACGTTCGGTTTTAATTAGAAAGTAAAAGCAAGGAGGAAAAGTGAAAACAAAAGAAATTGCAAAATGAATCTGAAGATTTGATGTATAGTAGAGAAACATACATAAATTACTTCCATTTTATGAGTGGATGCAAAAGAAAATCAAGTAAAAGGTAAATTTTATTTCAAAAATAAATGCAAGGTTTTTTTAGTTAATCAAACAAAATTTAAATGGTGATTCAAAAAGGCAGTGAAATTTTATTATTTTTATTTTATTTTTAAATCTTTAAATTTAAAAGAACTTAATATGGGCTGCAAATTTAAAAATACAAGTATTTTCAAACTGAAGTCTGCGTAATCAACACTGCATAGTAAACTATGAAAAGCACCACAGTGATGAAGAAAGTCCAGTCAATAGTGCAAAGGTGAAAAATTCTCAGTTTAAAGTAGCTTCGATACACGTCCACCACTTCAACGCACTGCAAAAATGGCCATTGGGAACAACGGCTGTCATTAAGGTTTAATAGAATCTCACCGGGCAGTCTAAGTTAAAAATTCCTTTATTTTTATGGTAAAACACAGTCAAAACACAAACCTCTTATTCGTTCTAACTATCCGATCCAGTTTAACAAGCTGATTCTGTATGCACTTTTCAGTGAAACAAATGTAAGCAAATGGAATGCTGAACTGAACCAGGTAGTAATTGTTGGGCAGATTTTGATTTTGCAGCCAGATTGCCGAGAAGGTAGCAAGTATTTGGACAATATAAGGGAGCATGTTGAAAAGCAATGGCACTGAAATGAGACTACTCAGTTGACTGTTGATTTTTGCCAACCGGCTCACTCTGCTTATCAACATTCGCAAGTTGCTTTGATCAAAGGCGTCCTTCTCTTTGCAGTAGTCAACGATCACCTGCTCAAGTGCCACTTTGGTGGCGAATTTGTAGTAATTTGTCAGTATAAAAGAAATGTTACTGCTGACGTTTAGGGTGAAAAAGAGTAAAAATAAGCCAACCATTTGAATGGGCGTGGAAAATGTGCTTGATATGGTGGAGAGCATTGGGTAAACGGTGAAAACGTAAATTGCTAAGTGAAACAAAACTCCACAAAAGAACAGCTGTACCCCTTTTGAGTTTAATAAAGAGGCCAAATTGACAAAGTCGTCCATTAAAACGACTAAACGGCGGTTGTTCAAGTTGATCAACACAAAATAAGGCATTACAATGAGATAACACAACGCAAAAATGTGCCTCATAATAATGCGAATCAATATGCGAAACAACGGTTTTTCAGCAAACATTTGAAGCATTTGAGGGTTTGTAAAATGGTCATCGTAAAAAGATTCATCTGAAAAAGTGCTCATAAGAGTAGAAAGGGAAAGCGTTTGAAACAAATTCCAGGCCCCGTTTAATAAAGAAGTCCACTGAGACAAATAAAGTGGATACAGTTGAACTGACAAGTTTCTAAACGTTAAAAAATATAACCATAATTTTTTTTAAAAAAATAACAGTAGAAAACATACCCATAGAAACTAAAAAACAATTTTAAAAAAGGTGTTTTTATTTGATATTTAAAATGATTAGTTTTTTCATTTTGATTTGATTATGAACTAAATTTTAAATTGTTTAAATTTTGTTTTATTTTTAGTTAACTTTTTTCCACACAAAATGCTAAAACAAAACATTAAATATTTGTTTTAATTCAATATAAAATAAATTCATTGTAACCACAATTGATTTTGATATGTTTTAATTAAGGCAAATGTATATTTATGATAAATTAATAAGCCACTTACATTTTTTTGCAAAATACATTTTTTAAATGAATATAACGAATTAAAACTAAACATTGCACTATTAAAAAACATTTTAATTTTAGATTTACCTAACTGTTTTTGTTATTAGATTTTGACTTTGACTGCCAATCATAGTGTTTGCTTTCAGTTGAGTTTGACTCTTCAAATTTTTTTAAAACAGTGCCAATGAATATGTCCAGGTCTGTTTTGCCATCGTTTTTGTCGCCAGGTTTGCTAGAAATAAAAGTGTTTTTCTTTTTTGAATCCATTGTTAAATGAAAATGGAAATTTTTGTTTGTGAAGTAAACGTGGTAATTAGAAATTATAAAACGAACAATTTGTTTAAGTTAGGAAAAACAGAATTTTGCTATGTTGAGTAATTGCAGAATGTTTTTAGTTTTAGTGATGAAACTGATTTAACAAATGTTTTGCTTTTACTGCCATCGTGAACATTTCCAACACAACAAGTGGCTGCTGATCATTTTTCATTAGTGAATGTTTTCATTAAACTAAAGTTAGTGCATTAATTAAAAGTTTTGCAAACAGGGGGGTAAGTCTGGCAAGCCAGGACTACAGCGAGCCTTTTTTTGCGTGCACTGCTAGGATTTTGCGGATTTTAATTGTGCATCAATAGGAACTTGCAATTACTGTCGACGGAAATTGAGAGGGGTCAAGTCACACCAAACCTAGCCACGTTTAGCCGTGCAACGCTAGGAATTAAAAACTTCTTTATCGCGAATCTCTGATGTGACTTGACCACTGTTAACTTCCG
>JAALOO010000803.1_pt1 | contig 25878 bp, 16 predicted proteins | sample 7257641 | NCBI WGS metagenome assembly JAALOO01 (sample SAMN14085613, study PRJNA598686) | mite metagenome | biome: ENVO:01001000; feature: ENVO:01001002; material: ENVO:01001226; isolation source: single female mite from University of Michigan culture on fish food culture... ...
AAAATTTTTGTCGACAAAAATTTTTTTGTTTTTGTCGACAAATTGCAAGCCCTAGTGTTCTGTCGCCCAGTTAGTCGAACATTACAGTGAGCTCGCCTACAGAGCCTACACAGAGTTGTCCAGTTGAGCACACTGAGTGTCTGTGGAACACACACACACACTGTCTGAGTTGATCCACAATTCACTGGTGGTGGTGGTGGTGGATGGCGTTACCTCGATTGATGGCGTCAGTCACGTTTAGTGCCACAGTCGCACAGTCAAGCTGTCAGCTCTACAAGAGACAGACAGGCAGGCACGGCGCACTGCACTGCACGAATCGATTCGATGGGCGAGTGTGGGCGTTGTGGCCAATTCACACGCCAACTGATGCGGCGGCGAGATGAAGTACTAAAAAGAAAAGAAATGAGAAGAGAAGGATGAAGTACGAGTAAGAAAAGTGTTCAGGTAGAAAGCAATGAATGCTGATTTCCCCAGTGCAGCAACAGCAGTGGAGCTGATGATGATCATTCTTTCTCTTTCCTCCTTTTTTCGAACCTAGTGAAGATGAACACTTTGTGCGCCTGTGAACCGGCGTACCGCAATTATTCAGCTTGATAATCAATGATAGCAGTGCTGCCGCTGGAGAGCACTACATCTTATCAGCTCAGCTCACTTGGCCTTTAGCTTCTGCTGCTGTCTGTCTTTCCTGACGCCGAACCACTGTAGCAGCTTCTTTTCTTCTTCCCTCTTAGTGCTCACTTCACCGACTTGAATGACAATGTTCCCCCGTTCATGCCGCTGCACTCAGTGTGCGCAGTTCCTTCTTTCCTTCCTTCTTTCCTTGCTCGCTCGCTATAAATTCGTGTCAAAACAATCAAGGACGGCGTGAGAAATTTTATATGCGACTCGCTCTTTCTGTCGCACCGAGTTGGCTGTCGCAGGCGCCGTTGATGCCGCCATTTGATGCCACTGCTGATGTCACTGCTGATGCTACTGTTCAGCTGCTCTTTTCGGGTGCCTCCTCAGTGTTCAGTGTTCATCTACTCGGCTACTCGGTCCTCTCTTTTTTTCTCCGCCTAAGAAAGCTTAATTAACTTAATTAGAGTTGATTATATTTGACTCAGTTTTGGATGCATCCACCACTACGAAGATGACGATAGTGCGGCAATTTCTGTGCAGCTTCGACTCAATCTCTGTCTCTGCTCAAACTAACAACAAACTGCTGCACTTGCCGGCATCCGATAAGACCGTTCAGCAAGGAGAGCACTGAATCCGCTAGTTGAGTGTGTGTGCTTGAAAACATTTAGTCTGGAGGTGGATGCTGTGAACTGAACTGGCGGGCAGAGACAAACAGTGGGAGAGCTGTTTGCTGGGCGCCCGGTGTCCGGTGACAGCAGCGTTTAGTGCTCCGGCGTCGATTACAAGATTGCAACAGTGCTGTGCTTAACTTAACATTTGCCGGCAATTGACTACGCTGAATGACAGAGCAGTGCTCGCGCCCACCACCACCACCACCTCCAACACTGTGCTCTTGCTCTGAGCTGATGGCTCCAATTGGCAATTGGATTGCTCACTCCTGCTCATACTGCTCTTTTTTCTGCACGTGTGAGCGTCTGAGTGATGCGCCGAGTGTCACAGCTTCATTTTCAACTTGAGCTGTGCAGGATCAGCAAATCCTCCACCAACAGCAACAGATGACAAGTGAGTGTCTAGTGTCGCCGCAACAACCTTAGCCTCGCCTCATCCCTCTGTTCCCCGTTGATCTTTGCTTTATCTGTGCAGCAGCAACAAAAAACAACCGTTACGCCGACTGCTGCTGCTGCTGCTGTGACAAGACAAATTAATTTGTGTGTGATTCATTACGCGATACGAGAGCAAAGTGAGTTGTGCCAGACAGAGAAAAAGAAAGAGAAAAAGAGATTCAGACTTCAGCGACTCAAACTCTAACTTCAGTAGCATTCACACCCAAAGCTGAACATTGAGATGGTTTCGGATGCATGAGAAAAAAACTTTCTTGCGCATAAGTCTGTCACACATACACAGAGGGAAAGAAAGACTCGGCGTTTCAGTGCTGATGGCGGCGGCGATGGTGGCGCGATCGATTGTCTCTGCTTCTCTGTCTCACTACCGGCCACTGAACAACGACAAACAAACTGAGGCTTAGCAGTTGCAGCATTGGCAGCAGCTGATGTGCACTGAGGAACAAAACAACTGTGCTGTGGCCGCCGATTGCCGTCGAAACACTGCTGACGATTGCCATCGAGTGGTGGTTGATGAGGGGACACTTTGCCGGGGCACCATCCACCTCGAGCTGCATCGATGTCCAGCCACATTGGTCATATGTGGCGATGCTGATCGACACGCCATCAGTGCTGCTGCTGCTACGTTGATCTTTGTCTTGATGGCCCAAATGCGCGCCAGAAAAAGACAAAGCAGTAGCGACAGAAGAGGAGGAAAAGGAGGCATTCGCCGACCATTTTTGTTTGCTTGCTACCGCAACATTAGGCCATTACCGAGCCAGAAATGGAAAGAGAGAAAGGCATTGTCACCGCACTCAGCACTGAAGGTGGAAGCGATGGAAGCGGTGGTGCTCTGCCTGCCGTCTAATCTGAATCGAATCGACTGTCATTGAGATAAGGCGCCAAGCACGCCGTCTAAGCGCGCAGCCGATACGAACAGGTAGGCAGGCAGGCAGGCGACACAAATCGATTCCCTGCCGATTCACATACTCACTCAGTAGCATTTGGATAGAAGGAAGGAAGGACAGAACGTCGGGTGCCCTCGCCGACACCAGCACCATCATCATTTTAGTAGTCAGCAACCACTTTTTCAGAAAGGCTGAGGAAGCTTCTTAATTAGTTTAGATAAAGTGTTGATGTGTATGACTGCAACTGGTGCTGGTCATTTAGTGAGTGTGTTTGCTTGAAAATGAGCTTTATTCTAAAATTGGTCCAAATATTGTACTGTATGTGCTTTGTTTAAACATCGTATTCATTGGCAACAGGAAAAGCAGATAAACTGGAAAACTGGTACCTCTAACTCAAATGCTTTAGTGTATTGACTGTTTGAGCCTCTGCTCAACTCAACTTATCTCCGTTTAGAAAAAGAGAAAGAGAGCTTTCGTGGTCGACAGTTAAATTGCACATTTGCACAGCTCGTCGGGTGACAGCGACGACCATAATCAGTGCACTCTTCTTCTTCTTCTTCTTCATCTTCAGCAGGAGTACTCTTCTCCTGGGCACTAATCCAATTGGCCAGTGCCGTGCGCGCCATCCTGTCATTAGGCAACCACTGCGCGGCTGGGCGCGGAGATACCGACGCTGAAGAGGTGGAAGTCAAAGCTTCACTTCACTTTGGAGGAATGTTCAATGCACGCAGGAACACACACACAGGACGAGTGCCTCATCCACCTGACTGTGTGCCAGTGTGTGTGTGTGACAATGGCAAATTGGACCGCTTGATTGCCAATTGCCTAATGGATAAGCTCGCAACTGTCCGCCCGTCGGTAATGATATCATTGCCCGCTGTCAGTCAGTACTGCTGTTGCTGCTGCTGGACCCGTCAGTGCAGATGAGTGCTGCCGATCAGGCAGCAGCAGCAACAACAACAACAGCCATCCATTTAGGCAGTCAGTGCCATCGATCGCTTTACTGCGCAGTGTTTTGTTGTCTACTGCTGATGATGACGATGCTGATGCCGATGCACTAATTGATAGAGCACTGAGATTACGATGATGCCTTGCTGGAGACAACCAGAGCGTCTGCTGCTGCTGATGCGGTCAACAGCCAGTGATAGCAAACTGACTGCTGGAGCAGCAGCAACGACAACGGTGTCATCAGCTAAAGCGGCACTGACGGCGTCATATCTATATCGCCTCTTTGATCTACTTTGAGGAGGAACGTCCGGTCCCCATCTTTCCCTTCCTTCCCTCTTCCTCTCACCGCATCAGCATCGATAATTGTTTGACCATCTTTCGGTTGCCATTAATTGCGACCACTTTGTCTGGCGGTGATGGTGACCGCGCGCGGCATCGTCCACTGACAACTGACCACTACTATCATCCCTATCGTCAGCATCCCATCCCATCTCCTCTCTTTTCATCTTCAGTTCCTCCTCTCCACCACCAGCACCATCACCGGTGCAGACCATTAGTCAATGCGATAGGATGCGCCGATGCTGCACTGAAGAGGACTCACTTTGGCTGCTGTTGCTGCTGCCGTGTTCTCGGGTGTAAATGAGAAAGCATGAGACGATAATCATCATTAGCGGTAGTGGTGGCGGTGGTGGTGGTGGTGGCTGTCGCAGTGTCCAACTCGTGCACTGCTCATTTGCATGTCAGCGCCACTGAGGATGGCAAGGATGGTGACTGTCGGATGGTGGTCAGTGAGGCTGTGCAGCAGTTGGTTCGGTCGTGCAGTGGTCTTCCGTGGACACGAGCTGCGTGTCGAAGAAGTGATGCTGCTGCTGGTGGTAGAAGTAGAGACGTCGCCTAAGCTCCAGAGTCTCTTTCTTTCTTTCTTTCTCTCAACACAATCATCGTAGGCTTGCTCTGCGATTTTGCACTTCGCCCTGGCGCCTGGTTTTCACCATCGCCACCACTGCTCAGCTCAGCTCGCTCAGCCTCTGCCTGACGCGCCGTCCGCAGCCTAATGAGCCTGCTGTTTTCAACAGAGAAAAAGAAGAAGGTCTTCTCTGACTGCGAAATCATTAGCAATTTGAGTGTCATTAGAGGCCAGTTCATATTCATAGAGGCGAATTAATATTATGAGGAGTCTTATCATGACTGCCACTGAAAGCTAAATTGGTCTCTCTCTCTTTCTTTCTTGCTTTTTCCTTTTCTCTCTGGTAAATGAGTGTGGTGTGCCGCTGCCGATGATGCACTTGACGCTCTTGATGCTCTTTGATACCTGATGCAGCAGTGTGCCCTTTCAGTGTATTTGAGTGTGCCCTGCCCACTGATCCAGACGTTGCCCGTCTAAAGAATGATCACAATCCACTAACTGCTCTTCTTTTCCTCTTTTACTTTCTTTGATTACAGGAAAGCGGTGGAAGTCGCTCTCTCACCAGGAACGACGACCGTTCGTCGAAGAGGCTGAACGCCTGCGAGTACAGCACATGCAGGTAAGTGTCGTTAATGACACACACACACCAACATTATGTTTATTAAGGCAGCTAACCGGCAACTAATCATCACCACATCATTTCTTGCTCTCTAGGATCATCCAAACTACAAGTACAGACCACGGCGGAGAAAGAACAGCAAGCGAACCACCAAAACGACAAATACAGGCGGTGGTGGTCGCAACGGCACGCCCACCGAGGAGGCAATATCCGTCTACCCGAATGCCGGCAACACTCTTAGCGGGGGCCCCAATGGCGTTCACGAGATGGCCGCAGACAACTCCTCCATCAGCTCGCCCAGTTTGGACTACTGCGGCGTGCAGACCCCCGAGTCATCGCCTCATGGCAGTCCACTCGCTGAGATGAGGGGCAATGGCAATGGAAATGGCAGCAACAACAACAACAACACCTCCGCAGCCGACCTGTACCGCTACAGCAGCTCACCACGTGCTTTCTACAATCAAAACTACGCCACACCCACCAACACCACCACCGTGGGCTCTCCCGGAATAGAAATGACTTCGGTGGGAAGCAACAACAACGGCAATAGTAAAAAGAACAATGGCTCATCGAGCTCTTCGAGCAGTCTTCGTGACACAATCAAGTCACTGCCCACACCGGAAATGTCACCGGTAGAGGCAAATGAGAAGGCGGCGGCTGCAGCTGCTGCAGCAGCAGCAGCAGCATCCGGTCAGAATGATCCAGCACTGAGCCAGCAGTACTACGGACAACTGCTCCACAAACAACAGCAGCAGCATCACAATGGCCTCGCTGAGAGCATGCATTCCCAGATGTACAATGCCGCAGCAATGGCTTTTCAGCAACAACAACAGTACTCATCTCAGTACAAAATAAAGAATGAGCATCAGGATGAGCAGCTCCTTCTCGGCTCCTCTTCGCCCAACAGCAGCAGCAACAACAGTCAAAGCCTGAAGAGCCCACAGGAGAATCCGTTCAGTGAGCTGGTGAACCGTTTCAGCGGCTCTTCGACCTTTCTGCGCAATGTCTGTCCGCCGTATGCCTATCGAATGCAAAGTCGGGAGTCGATTGAGGAGATGCAGCGATCGGCAAATGCCGCAGCCTCGGCGGCCTACCTGATGGGAGGGCAAACCGGGAAACAACAGGGCCAAATGGATCAACAACAGCAGCAACAGCAATTTGACGGCTCGGCGAGCAGTCGTTCAATGCTGCAGCAGCACCTGGAGCTGCCCATGACACCCGATTCAAGGCAGTATCGAATTCCAGGCGACGGAAGAGGCAGTGGTGGTGGTGGTGGTGTATGGCCAAACAGCTCAATGCCGGAGAGCAGCAGTCCGACGATGTACCACGACCACCTGGGTCGACCTACCACCACCGGCAATCATCCCCATCACCTTCCTCCTCCTCACCACCACGGCTACCCGATGATGATGAAGGTAGAAGACCTAGGCGCCCACAGTCTGTACAGCAACCCGGGCGGCAGTCCTTACGGACACACAACTTCCGCTGAGATGCAGCAGTACTACGGACAGCATGTGATGGCAATGCCTGACGGTAGTGGTGGTGGTGGTGGCAACGCCTTTGCAGATACTGCGGCGCTCTACTCTGCAGGACTGGCCGGTCATCCGGGGTACGGCCTTGCTGGCAACAGTGGACAGTTTAGTGGTGGCATAATCAACGATATGGAAGCACACCCCGACGACCCGAGGCACTCTGGAGCCGGCAGTCCGGGCGGTTTAGTCCTCAGCCACAACAGCCACCAACACCTCCACCCCCACCTCCACCACCATCAGCAACAACTTCACAACGCCCACCACAACAACAACTGCGATTCCAATTCTGAGCTGATTGCCGCACTGGCGGAGACGAGGGAAATCATCTCCTGAAGAGAACATCAATAACATCAAAACTGGCAGGTTTCCTGCAACTGTCAACCCTCCCACTCGAAGCGAGCTTACCTTACAAGTGCAACCCAAACCCAAAACCGGTCAGCCAGCCAAATGGCTGACTCCTAAGCGTCCTTCTACTTTAATACTTTCTTCTTTTTCCTTTTCCCTTGCCTTTGTTCAAAAAATGTGGCGCTTGATGTACAAAATGTTGGTAGTGGTGGTGGTGGAGAATTGTCGGAATCTCCATTGGCTCACACCACCGATGTTTGCTTTCTTGTTGTCTGTGTTTGTACAGTTTTTCCACTGGTGACCGGCTACCACTACCACCACCATCTCCTTCAACTCTTTCGACACCACTAAAACGCCCTGCCCAATTCCCTTTCTTCTGTGCGATAGTTTTATCTTTGATAGATTTAATTATTATTATTTAATTCAATTACTATTACTTAATTTGTCGAAGCTCACACTTTTTCCTCTCAATGCTGCAATTTTCTTTCTTTCTCTTCTCTTTCTCGCTTCACAGATTAATCTTCATCACCACCTCTATCAGCTTCTATGCAAATCATTCTCTTTTTGCTGATCAATCTATCTATCTTATTTCAATTGAGACTATTTTACTTTTCTTTGGTCATTGTACATAATTTTGCAATAAAATAAAAATTCATTTCAATGCCACTTGAGAGTTTTTTATGATGTTGATAAGAAAAGTTTTCCTTTATCAAGGACGGTATCAATTGACGGGAACAAAAGTAAACTGTAGACAATAAACAGACAAAAGATAACTTCTAGTCATCAAAATTAAGGAAAAGCATCTGAAGGTTTAAATTTATTTAAGGTTCAAATTATAATGTTTTGCTTAATCAATGTCTAAACAAATGTCGATTTTTCAAAAAATACATCGATAAGCTAGGTTTTTAAATTTTCGGAATGAAAAAAGGTGATCGTACTTCAAAAAGCTTTCAAATTGACTTTACTTTTGTTAGACTCCTTCTCGTTATCATTCTCATCGACGTTGAGAGTGCTCAGCTTTTTGGAGATCTCCTCTTCGAGATCAGGATCACCGTATCGACGTACCAGCTCTTCCTTGTCAAATTCCTTTTCAATTCCAGGCGGACGGCAGGTCTTAAAGAGGTTAATTGCGTCGTGAATGTTCATCTTCAGCTCTTCAGCCAGGTAGGCGCAGATCAGAAAGCCCGTGCGGTTGAGACCGTTGGTGCAGTGAACGCCGATGCACTTTGTCGGGTTCTTCTGGCGAAATGCCTTGCACTTGGCGATGAAAGTGGCCGTCTCCTCAGGAGTGGGAGGCTCATCGAATCTGACAGTGAAAGTGAATGAAAAACCATAAAATCACTGCAGAAACACTATGTTTTCCTTACCCTCTACACGGCAACTTGAAGTGCTCTATCTTTCGCTTCTCTAGCTTGGTCTTGTCGTAGTAACGATCAGTTTTGGTCAGATCAATCACCAGGCCAACATCAACCTGGCAAAGAAGAAATGCATTTTGTTTAAATTACAAAGTTAGTCAACTTTAGAGAAACCCTTCAGCCAAACCTCCTTGAGATGAAACAGGTCATAGACAATTTCCACTGTGAAGTGGTCATCCTCGTTGATGTTTGTGTTGTCGTAGGGCGTCTTGAAGGCGAGAAAGAGGCCATCCTTGATCGGCTCCCCGCAGGCGGGAGTTTTCCTCCACTTTTGCACCGTCTTTCCCGTCATCTTGTAGTGGCTGGAAGTCATTGTTGTTTTGGTGTTGGCTGACGCTTGTCTTGAAAAGGGAGCACTTGAAAGAGGAGATTTTGGAAGCGAGCGAGCTGCGGGAGCGAGAAAAGTGACTCAATCCTGCACGTCGACAGCAGCAGCCCAATGGCACTGTCTTCTAAACACTTTTCGATTTAGTGACTCATGCAAGGAAGCAAGTGTTTTCCTTATCAGCTAGCCGGTGATCACGTAGATACCCCCACACAGAGAGAGAAAGGGAGGTACACTATTTTTTATCAGCTGCCGATAAGCTGCAGCCGGCAAGAAACTGCAATCACTGGATACTTGATTGAGCAGCAGCTGTAATGGGGAAAAAACAAGCTGTCCAAACAAGAAAACTTATCAAGAAGGCGTTGATAAATGATCAATCTACTATCCTTAGAATTTAAGCACAAAAATTCCGAGCCCATTGACACACTACACTGTCGTCCTCTATCGGCCTGAGTGCACACACACATCAACAGACAAAGACACCGTCTTCAGTGTCCATTCATCTCAATTTCTCTCATCTGATTCTCTCATTCCCTTCACGCCAATTTCTGAATTGAGGTCGATTGCGCAATGGTGATCAACTGCTGCATCAACAACACCATTGGGGAATGTGACACCACTGAAGAGGCCCATTACAGCGTGATGTACGGCACTGCATTAACAGCTGCTGCTGGTGCACTGAATTGGCAGTAGTAGTGAAGAAGGAGTGAAGAAGGAGTGAAGAAAGAGTGCTTACCATTGCACCCACACACTTACTCTGCATTTAGTGGTCTCACAGTCTCTTTCTCTTTCTCTTTCTTTCCCACTCACGCATTCTGCTTAAGGTAAATAAATGGTCGAGGCGCAAATCGATCCGCTGGTCCACGGGGAAATCACTGAACTTCTACTCTACTCAATGCCTAAGTGCTGCTTGGCCTACTACGACTGCCACTACCGCCGCTGGTGCTGACAATGACCGAGAAGCTGATAAGCTGTCGCTTAGCTTCCTGCGACCGCAGCCGAATTGCTCGTATAGCTGCAGCAGCATTTTAAATTCCGAGAACACATATCAATGCCTCTTTCACCATCTCTTGCAGTACGCCAGTGACTGAGTTCACCAGTTCTCCTAGACACCAGCACCACCACGAGAACAAGCACACCTCCTCAAGCACAGATGCACTTTCAGGTTCATTGTTCACTTTGGCGTACTTTTTGTTTGTTCTCCGCCATCAGTAGTAATCCAGCTATGTTCTCGGTTGTTTGTGTTTGCTGTCTAGCGCCTCGGAATATGTTGGCACCGCCGCCGCCACCACTGGTCCTCTGGTGACTGTCAAGCAATATAGCAGAGCAATTGGCACTGACGGGCACTGACTGCTGCTGCATCTGCCGCTGCGAGAATTGCAGAATGGCACAACATCAACATCAACACCGACATTAGCAGTGGATGGTGAGCAAGGACTACTACAACTACAACAACTGCACTCGTCGGCAGATTGACTGATTGAGGCGCAGTGATTTGTCTGGTTTATCTCACACACTGGTGAGTGAAGAGCGAGCGAAAGCGAACGAAGAGAGAGCCGCACACAATGGGTGATTTCAGGCGAACCAGAAGATGAGCAAAGAGAGGGAAAGGGGGAAGACAGAGCGAGTCAAAAAGCCAACTGGAGAAAGGGAAGCCGTGAAAGAGCGACTGCTGGCAGCAGTGCACTTCTTGCACCAGAACCGATGCGCTGCGATAGAACCGACTAATGCTGCCGTTGCTTGAGGAATGGCCGAAGAAGGAAGAGCCCACGGGAGACGACCTACTTCTGCTGCTGTTGCTGCTGTTCCAGAGCCAGCACCAACACCAACAGGAAGACCACGACCAAGAGCACTCATATCAGCAATCGAGCATCAGAGTGGCAGACGGTGGCATTGACATTGCTCCGATGCTGCTTCAGCTTCAAAGTGAGACCGAAGTGAGACCGTCGCGCGCTGTGTGAAATGGTAGCTCCGGTAGCTCGGATGGTCCCGGATGACCCACTGAAGCAGCTTCCTTGCAGGCACCAGGTTGACCTGGGCGGCAGTAGAGTGATCCGTTTGTATAGCAGCAGCAGCAGCAGAATCCGCCATCGAGTTGTAGGTCAACGTACCAACAAGTAGTAATGTAGTGCCTGTGCAGTGCCAGCAGTAGCAGCAGCAGCCAGGAAGTAAGTCAAGACCATCCCGCACCATTTGGCTCACCATAGCAGCAGCAGAGAACCGCCGAAAGTCGGCCACGGTTGGCGGACGGGCGAAAGAGAGAATTTGAGAGAGAATAAATACAGTGTCGCAGCAGCAGCCAGGCTGACCCAAAGCGAATGCCGTCGCAAGTAATGGCAGTAGTGGTCTTCTGTCGTCTTCGGCAGTAGTAAACTGCTGCTGCTGGTACTGCTTCTGGTGCTGGTGCTGTCAGTAGCACAGCAATTCGGTCTGCTCGCCACTACTCTACTCAAGCTGACTTTCCGTCAGTGATCCGAGAGAGAATAAAATGAAAGAAGAGAGAGAGAAAATCGGCGTCTTCTGTGCGCTTCCCACTTGCTCCCCCAGCACCTAAACCGATTGCCGCTAGCACCGCCGCCGCCGCCACTACTCCTCTGGCCTCATTTTGGCGCGCATGGTTTCAGGGAAGAGAGAGAGAGATGGATGGACACAATGTTACTGGCACTAGCAGCGCATGATCACCACCACCACCACCACCACTGCCACCACCTACCAGAGGGAAAAGGAGCACACAGGAGCTCGCTGGCGCCCCCGCCCCCGCACTTCAGCAGCATCAGCCACTGCCGCCGCTGACGACGACGTCGAGCACTGAATACACTGACTGAGGAATACTACACAGACCCTTCACACACACACACACACGTCCATTCTGCTAGTGTGCCAGTCTGCCTGCCTGCCTTCCTGCTGCCCCTGTCGCTACCCTTCGCACTGGAATCGGGTAGACTGAGCAGCTCTTCTTGAACCAGAGGCAACGGCAGCTTCAGCTTTCTCCTCTTTCTCGTCTCTTTCCTCTCTTTCCTCTCGACCGACTGACTGATCGGTGCTGCTTCTGCTTCTGCTACTGCTGCTTCAGCCGTACACTAGACGCTCACTCCAACGTCTGACTGACTCACTGCTGAAGATGACACTTATCTGGCTGCCGCCGTTGCTGGCTGCCACCACCATCACCGTCGCCGTCGTTGTCGTCGTTCCAGCAGCAGTAGTAGTACCACTCTGAAGGAGTACCACTGCTGTGCACTATTCTACCATGCTATCATGCAACTGCGACCTGACCACCATCACCACCACCACCATCACCACCGCCATCATCACCATCATCACCACCAGCACACTGGCTTTGGTGGCAACAGCGAAGATTCAGCAGAAGTATTAATTGGCACTACTACTACTACTACTACCGCCAGCACCAGCACCAGGTCCATCTGCTCGTTGCGTTGTGTTGTTTACCCACGACGGGCGACCAGTACCAGTAACAACAACGGCAGCATTGGCAGTGCCTCCTTCTAATTCATTAGTGCCCTGTAGGCGAATCAAGAGCCGTGAGCGAACATCTGAAAAGGGCCAGAGAGGCGCCAGCATCTCGAGTTCATGGCCAGTCATGTTTTGCACAGGCTGCTAATCGAGTGCTGCACTGATCAACTCAAGTTGCCCGCCACACCTACTCATCTTCATCAACATCTTCTTCTTCTCCTTATTCATCCTAATCCTTTTTTCCAAAATGTGTGATCTACTGGTGAACTGTGTAGTTTTCGGTGAACTGTGCTAGCTTTAAATTACATTTTCAATTATCAGTGCTACTATCACACACACACATTCACCAATCATCATCAACTTTCTGACAAGTGCTAGTTTTCAAAAACAGCTTTTTCCCGCAACCAAGAAAGGGCCATCAAAAGAAGAAGTGGGGCGTGGCATATTGACTAGATCATCTGCATTCACCAAAACGCTTCCACGACGTTGCTCCTCTGCCACTCCCAGCAAACCGAGCTCCAGCCAGCGCCCCGAGCCCACAGACCCTGTACTGTGGGGTGCTCGAGCGGCGGCAGTAAGATGACCGGTGACAAGGTTGAAGTGCACAATGAGCCTTCATCCATACTGAGCGATGGTCAGCGAGACGACAGCAACGGAACTGCCCCCAATCACTCTCAACAGGCCGCGGCGAACGCAGCAGAGGCGGCGGCCACAGCCAACGGCGACCAGGCACAGCAGCAGCACCACTGTCGCAATAACTGGTGGAACTGCTGCTGCTGCTGTTGCTCATGGTAAGTCCAAGTTGCACGGTTTATTAGGTCAACTGAAACCCTACAATCATTCCTCATAAACTTCCTCACAGCTTATCAATACGAACTTCAGAGAAGAGCAAGGAAAACAAAATGCAACTATCCTCTATAGAGAATTACTTCAATGGTGAAAATGAGCCTCCGTAAGTGTGCATCAATATTCAGTTTTCCCTCCCCCCAAAAGTGTCTGCAGATTCTCACATTTTTTCTCCACTTTACTTTTACCTCTTTCACCACCTTCAGTCCGACGTTAGAGGAGATTCGCAGTTGGGCCGACTCCTTTGACAGGCTGATGAGAACGAGCAGTAAGTGTGCATGCACTCGCAGAAGTAACATCAACTTTTAGTGCAAATGATCAGAGACTAAAACAGTTTGTTTCTGTGTGCTTTTCCCCCTCTTTTTTAGCCGGTCGGAAAGTGTTTCGCGACTTTCTGAAGTGCGAGTACAGCGAAGAGAACATCATGTTCTGGCAGGCGTGCGAGGACCTGCGCAAGTGCACCGACAGTGATACGATTGAGGAGAAGGCGAGGAGCATCTACGACGACTTCATATCGATACTGTCGCCAAGAGAGGTAAGAGAATTCAAAGTAGTCCTCATTTGTTCTTTTTTGGAGTGTTTGGTGTTCTGACCTTCTTTGCCCACCACCACCATCTGAACAGGTGAGCTTAGACTCTCGCGTTCGCGAGATCATCAACCGGAACATGCTGGAGCCGTCGCCGCACACCTTCGACGAGGCGCAGCTACAGATCTACACGCTCATGCACCGTGATTCGTACCCTCGCTTCATCAACTCGCCCGCCTATCGGAAGCTCGCACAACTGCCCACGCCCAGTCGAAAGGGCAGTGCCGTCTGATGACAGCGTCCAGTCTGCTGACCCTGGTGGTCAGCTGGTGACGACGAGGGTTCACTCATCTCTTTCACAATGAATCTTTGGAGCTAGGAGCTGCACTGCCCGTACACACGACCCCACACACCAATCCATTACTATCATCATCATCATCATCATCATTATCACCAACTTTACCAGCGGAACAACTACAAATTCATCTCCACCGAATCTCCCACCGAATCCAAATCATCCCACTCTGCATTCATTCTTTTTACCGTATCCAAGTTTTTTTTTTCTTTTGCCTTTTTTGGCCCCGTTTCTAATCTTTCCAGTTTTCAAACAACCAATGTAGTCCGTCAGTCAGCCAATGTAGCCTGATCATCCACTTTAAGTTTCCTGTTAACCAACTGCTAGCCCACAACTGTTTCCATTTTTTTGTTCAATTTCAATTCACAGTTACCTCTGAGTTCCTCGTTCTATACTCCTTTTCGTTGCAATGTTGCACCTTTTGTCCATAGTACTACTCAGCCCGCTTCGTAGATCTGCATTCACCACCACCACCACTAGCCCTCGCTGGGATTCGAGAGCCACTAGAAGGCACACAAACACTCACCGACCGTAAAACCATCACCTCTATTACCACCATTACCATCTCCATCATCATCGTCACTACCATCATTTTCATCCCCATCATTTTTCTGTCACCTGCAGTGTCGCTCACAGTAAACTGAGCAGCCAACCGAACGACTACCATTGATCACCATCATCACCATCAACATCCTCATCAGCCCCTCCCCAAACTGCTTGCCACTAGCCTAGTCGCCTTGTCGTCACCCAACTCCTGTGGTGCCCCTGTGAAGTTCAAAACATTGTTTCTCTCCCTTCTTTTTCACCCCCAATACCTTTACCTTTTTCTGTTGCTGTTGTTGTTGCTGCTGTTGCTGTTGTGCATTGGGCCAGGGTGGGCCAAGCCACACTCACCGCCATTACTAGACCACCCCCCTCATTGTTTTCTTCCCTTCCCTCCCTCCTCCTCCTTTCCCTTGTTTTATCTGCTCCCCTGGCCTGATCTTCACACAAACACACCCACTCACCCAAACACTGATCTCCTACCAACTTTGTACTCCTCCTCCTCCTGTTGCTGTTGGCCCTTTTTGCCAGACAGACCAAAGTGAAGGGACAGTAGTGTGGCAGTGTAGCAATGACCACCACCTTCAGCAACTCCACACACTCACTTTCGGTCTCACTCAGGGCCTGCTTTTCTACCTACCTAAATTTCGAAGTAACACATCCTTCTCATGATCCTCCTCCTCCTCCTTCTCCTCCACAATACACCTCCTTCTCTGGTCGCTGGCGAGTAACTCTCCGTTTCCTCCTCTCCGCTGTCTCTGTCTCTCTTTTTCAGAACCTCACCTCTGCTTGCTTTGTACATAGTGCTTCTTCTTCTCTGTCAACCATGGGACTCTTTTTGCAACCTTAGCCTCTCTCTATCACTCTTCTCTTTTCTATTTACACAACTCTCTCTTATTACTATGATTCTTCATATTCATCTTCTTCTTCTATTATTATCAGTGCGACTTGTATACAACTATCCAAAGACTGGATCCAATTATACATATTGTATCGATTGTTTTTTGTGAAATTTTATAATTTTTAAGCAATTTATACACCGCCACCAAACATGAACACACAAACACAGACACACACACACATCCCCAAAACACACACAAACAAACAAGCACTCCTTACCCTAACTCATTACTGCAATACAACACACACACACCCAAACCAGCATCGGACAACCAGAACAGACATTTACACAAAACTCTGGCGCCAGTGGGCGAGCCTCGCAATACGAGTTCTCCAGACAAGCCCCCTTCACCTCACCGCTCTATTTCTCGTCTGACAGGACACGCCCATCCCCACACATTTTGGCTCAGTCTCACTGGACGTCACAGTAACCGCCCGCAAAAAGGATACGATGTCAACAAGAAACACTTTCACTTTCCAATCACTCGGACTCAATCGAACTCTTTTCCTCTTTCTTTCTGCTACCATTCACACTGCTGACACACTGGCAGAAAATTCAAACAGTAGGACACCGAGCAGCAGCATCACCATCACAGATTAGAAACTACAGAAAGAGTAGCAGTCAAACAAAGACACAAACAAAGACACAAACACAAACACCCGCTCGAACAAACCACCACCACCACCACCACCACCACCACGACAACATCAAGGAAGCTGGCAAGCCGACTCCAATTCTGTGATCCTGTACAGTAGTCTCACCACCACCATTTCACCATTGACAAGCATGTTCATAAACACTCACCACACACACACACCCAAACATCTAGACATCTCCCCATTCTTCTTGGACCCATTCTTTTGCATATCAAAGACACTCGCTCTCGCTCTCTCTCCCCACCCATCCACTCATCACCCAATGTTCAATGTGACCAAGTGTTAATGGACAGGCCAAGTGGGCAGTACTGCTCACTGGTCAATGGCCACCACCATCACCACCATCGTCCCATCATCATCACCACCACCAGACCAAGGTTATGACCGAAGTGAGCCTCCCTCCCAGGTGATGGTGTGACCCCACTGACTCGCCCCCCCCCGCCCCTTTTGTGACTGCTTGAATTCTCGCTCTCTCTTCTAAACACTAACCTTAGGCTCAAATTTATTACAAGTGATTATTGTATCATATAAAAACAAAACAAAATAAAATTCCACTTTTGTTTGATGCGCGCACGCTAATCAGCGTCTGATTGGATCTTTTAGTTAAAAAGGGTATATCTGTACAGTGAGCATAAGTTAAGTATGACTTGATTGCCTAGGCAGTATATCTTACATGGCGATGAAGGTAAATGAGCGGTAAAAGCAGAGAGTGATGGTATCAGACTAATTGCCGTTGGTGGTGGTGGTGGTGTTGTTGTCGTTACTGCTGTTGTGCTTGGTGATGAAGGGGTGGCCTCGAGCAACGGCCAGTGGCATGCGTTCAGAAGGGGTGAAAACCAGTAGCTTCGATATGAAGTCGCGAGCCTCAGAGGAAACATAATCCGGGTACTCGAACTCGACGGCCTTGATCTTCTGGTAGGTGGTGGCCGTTTCGGCCGACTCGAAGGGCGGCTTTCCGACGAGGAACTCGTAGACGAGAACACCCAGGCACCACAGGTCCACGTTCTTGTCGTAGGTCTGGTGGTTCAGCATTTCCGGTGGCAGGTAGTCGATGGTGCCGCACAGTGTCTTGCGCTTGGAGGAGGGTGCGTGCACCGACCAGCCAAAGTCGGAGATTTTTAGCTCGTGGTTGTAGCCGATGAGTATGTTCTCCGGCTTGATGTCTCGGTGGATGACGTCATTCTGGTGGCAGTATTCCAGAGCGTCTACCATTTGCAGGGCATACTGAAAGTAAAACAGAAGAATAATGTTAGTCAATGAAGAAAAAGCAAAAGGCAGGAAAAACCACAACTTACAGTTGAAGACTTTGGCTCGTCGAAACGGCCAGCCTTGGTGAGCGACTTGTACAGCTCGCCCCGTGGCGCGTACTCGAGCACCATGAAGATTCGCTGCTCGTCGTAGAAGTAGGTGTACATCTTGAGGATGTTCTTGTGGTTGAGGTTCGCCTGAATCTCGATCTCCCGTCGCAACTGGTGGGCCATGTCGTCCTTGATCAGCTGCGCCTTGTGGAGCACCTTGAGGGCGACGAGAAATTCCTCCTTGCGGGTGCGAGCCAGGTAGACGTGGCCGAACTTGCCCTTGCCCAGCGGCTTGCCAATCTCAAAGTCCTTGATGGACATCGTCGTGGAGGTGACCTCGGCGTTGGACATTTCGGCGGCAGTGGTGGTGGTGATGATCTTGATCTTGTTGGTGAAAGAACGGACTGAAAGTTGATGAAAACAGCGCGCGCTTTAACACGAAACCGTTGCTAGTTTTATACGATTTGGCGAGAAAGTGAGCACTTCACTGCGACAGTCAGCGTTGTGTTTGCGTGTCGCTGAGTCAGATGTGAGTGCATGGTCATGCTCACAAAACGGTCACATTTTCCACCTGCCACTGACTGTGCACATAGTGGCCAGAGTGGTCTGTTTTGGTTTGCTTCGGCTGCCGCTTTGTTTTGCTGGCTCTTCCCTCCCTCTTCGAACCTGAATCATTTGATGCACCTTATCGCTTATCTTTAAGGGAAAACGAATGGACCTGAAAGCCGACTCGCCGTCGATTCCGGAGATGGACGACTTTGCCCTGGACGACAATCCAGCCGGCGACCCGTTTGGCCTGCGCTTTAACAGCAACCCTCTGCTGCCCTCGCTGTCCTTTGGCAGCTCCAACATGCACCTCAACTACCGGGCCAACCTGGTGGGCGAGAAGATTCTCAATCCGGCCATTCACCTCTGTGATCTCTGCCACATGCCCATTATCATCTACGGAAGAATGGTAAGCAGTTCAGATGCAGATGCAGCTGCGTGATTCTGTTTATATTTGTCAGCCACTAAACACTTGCTTATTGCGCCACCAGATCCCGTGCAAGCACGTCTTTTGCTTCCACTGTGCGGACAAAAACGCCGGAGCGGCCGTCTGTCCTCGCTGTCACGATGAGGCGTTCAAGATTGAAAAGTGCAGCCTGGGTACGGTGTTCATGTGCAAGACGGAGTCGTGCAAGCGCACTTATCTCAGTCAACGCGATCTAGAGGCGCACATCAAGCACCGACATGTACGCAAGGACCTGTCGAATCGCCTCTGACACCAGCAGTTCATTAGCAGACTTCTGAACTACTACTACTACTGTTTCTTTGATGAGCTTTTATCAACGTTCGGATGATAAGAACTTTGACCCTTTTGAAAGTGGTTGCCCAGATTCATCACTTTCTGGTGTTCCTTGACCATCGCCCCATCACCAGTCTGCGAGGGCAAGAGCTGCGCTGCCTTCCTGCTGTGAATTTCTTCTATCATCGTCTCTAACTAAAAGGAGGAGATGTCCGACTTAAGTATTTTGTACCTAAGATTGTAAATAAATAAACTTGACTTTAAGACCTCTGCACTTTGTGCACGGTGTGCTTGAGAATGCTCTGTCAAGCATTAGTCAGTCAGACAGTTGACATGCTCTGAGCAGTCTGGCGACGTCAGGTCGGTGGAGGGGAGGGCACCAGCAGCAGCACTTGCTGCAGTGTTTAGTGTCACCGAGTGGCAGTCGTCCTGCCTGCCATCCAAATCAGCTCACTGTCAACTCTCAGAGTGTCTACTAAGTCTCTCTCTATCATCACAGGTGAATTAGTCAGAGGGGGTCAGCCGGTGAATTTAAAGGTCCACCACGGGTCGGGTCAAACGGTGCTGCTGCTCTCTACGTGACCTGCCGATGCAGACAGAGAGCTAGGCCGGCCGAATGAGGCCGCTAATCGATGCTGCTGCTGCTGCCGTTTCCAGCAGCGCTGATAGCATCTCAATGGCTTGTCGGGGCGCCGCGCCAGCATCGGCATCAGCAGCAGCGGCAGCAGCCAACAGTGAACTTGAGGAGGAGAAGGCGTGACCGGAGCGGCGCAGGCAGCGCTGCCGATTGGCCACTGGTGCCTTCACTGAGGCCGCGCTAGTGGATCATCGGCGGCAGCAGCAGCAGCACAAGCACTGGCGCTGATGCACAGCCCACCACTACTCTGTAGCCTCTACTGAAGAGAATCACCCGCAGAGGAATCGGCGACGGTGAAGTGGTGGTGGTGGTGGTGGTGGTGGCACTGTCCGCACAGACTGAAGCATCGCACGGTGAGGCAGGCCAGTGCAAGCAAGCAAGCAAGTGCTGTCTTGCTGTCCGAGAGTGCTTGAACAGTGTCCGCGCCGCCGAACAGTGCGTCTTCTGCGACGGTCGACGAAGACGGCGACCAGTTAAAGTCTACCTACCCTACCTTCACCTGTTTTCTTCACTTGTCGTTGCCAGCAGAAGCAGAAGTCTGCTCATCGTCTTCTTTACTGTTCACTGTCGCCACTGTCGTCTTCGACTACAGCAGCGACAGAAGTAGTAAGTGAGTGAGTCCAGCAGGACAACAATGAACGTCCGCCGTCATCGACAGCGGTTGTGAATGGAGTAGCTCGACTACCATCTCCTTCTGCCATCCATCGCCGCCTGAAGCCTGCACAGCTTCAGCTCCTCAGCTTTGTGTTGTGCTGTGTCTGGAAACCAGTTCGACGACACGAATGGAATCGCCTTTACCGAGCACTGAGTCCGATCAGCAGCAGCAGCAGTCGCCGTCAGTGGTACTCCACTACGCCACCAAAGGGAGTTCCAGTCCACTCAGGTAAGAAGGTGCACCTCACAGCTAGCTCGTATTTTTGCTTTCTCTTTTCTTTTCTTTTTTGCAAAGAGATCAACAGGTGGTTTTGTTGTTTTTTGTTGTTGTTGGCATTGTTTGGCTGAGTGGAGGAAAATTTGGAGTGCAGCACTCACTGGTTCTCAATAATGGGATGATTTAGAACTTTTAGAACTCCAAACAGTTTTTGCTTCTCTCTATTTAAAGTATAGCTTTGCTGATGACACAATGCATAGAACTTTTTTGCTAGACTTTTCGTCGCTCTTTGAATGCTTTCCGGTGCAATGCCGCTCAGTCATATTATCACAGCATTACCATCAATATCATCATCATCGACGGAAGGTCAAAGGAGAAAGACAGAAAGCTCAAGAAAAGAGAGAGGTACCGCTTGTGCACGGACACCTTTCACCAGAAGAAGCAGCAGCAGCGCCGACGGCGAATGCAATGGCGGACGGACACACTTTTGTCTTCACCTTCTTCTTCTTCTTCTTGACGTGGCACCAAGAACACTCACTCACTCACTCACTCTTTGACTCCACTTCTTGCTGCTTGGCGTCTTGCCGGGCGCTCGCGCCAATGCACACCTTTCGCATTGGCGGGCACCACTTTTCTTCGAGCTTCTTCCAGCTCTCGCCTATCTGATAGGCTGTGAGGCTGTTCACTGGCCGTCCTCTCTCTCCCCTCTTTCTTTCTCTGTCCGGTGCCAGCGTTCTCTACACGAGAAGAGCCGCCACCGCCGCTTTGCTCCCGCTCCCGCGCGCCAACCAATCGACGGCAACAACCGCCTGTTACGTCACACGGCCAGGTCACACAAGCGCACAGGTTACTGACCTACCTGATAGGCCATTTCACTGGCAGCTACGGCTCCTGCTGCCGACGCCGCCGCCGCTGATGGCTCCTGCGCACTGGCGCACTGGCTCCACAAGTGAAGTGAAGTGAAGAAGACCTGCTGAAGGAGAAGAAGAAGGCAGTGCTCAAGAAGAAGAAGAAGAAGAAGAAGTCAGGTGAAGTGAACGCCACAGTGAGCGACGGTCCACAGGCGAGAACGAAGCATTACCACAACGACCACACTGACTACTCGATTCTGCCCCTCTCTTTCTGCTGCTGATCGAGGCGCCAGGTCGTTCCAAGTTTATCGCCTGACACACTGTGACACCTAGCGCTAGGCACTCTTTTAGAGCAGTTCTTTTTCGAACTCAGCGTTACCATTCTGGTCCATTTGTTGTTTTTGTCTTCTACATTTCAATCTCTATTATCGTCTTCTCTGACAGCGGCCTCAAACTGAACGGCCACCTCCTTGACGTGGTTGACCAGTCGGCGGTGGAGGACGGCGGCGACGACGACGACGACGCCCTGCACGACGACAACAATAACAACAAGCACATTTTTACCTCTGACCACCACCAGCACCACCATCCTCATCACCACCTTCTCCACCATCAAAAGACAAACTTTATTGAGTGCAAACCTGAACTGTACGAGCGCCTAATCAACGACACCACTGACATCACCTCCTCCTCCTCCAGTCACCAGACGATCTCCAGTGCCGTCCACTCTCATCAACTCCAACTCCAACAACAACAACAGCAACCCAATCAGCAACAACAACAGGAGGCCATCAAGACGAATCTTCTTCCTTGTGAAATGCCCGATGCCGGCAAGTCCCTAGGAGTCAATTCAAGTAAGTGCCAATAGACTATTTGCTGTTGTGATGAATTCCGCATCATCCTTTTCTGAGGGGTGATGCTGCAGAATGATGCTGACATGGTCAATGGGAGCACCCTTCAGAGTTTGTCTCTCCCTTTCTCTGTTTGCACTCTGACCGCTGCATTCGTGTGACACTCGCTGTGACACCTGTTGCTGTGCACATTGCCGAGTGTGGTCATTGAGTCAAGTGCGCCGTTCACCACTACCACCACCACCTCTGCACCAGCACGGCCACACCTGTGCTGCCTTTTTCCCATTCACCTGTGTGTGTGTGCATATGCACTTGTCTGTGTCTCTATTGTCTGTCACCTTCTCTCGACTGAGCCGAGGCCATTGTCTGCACCGACTGTGTGTTGACTCGCCGCCGCTGCCGTTGTCTGCGCCCGTCCTCGTCCGGATCACTTGGCTTTGTCCTTGTCGACCGATGATGATGACGATGTGCTCTGTCCTGAGCTGTGTAGTGCTCATGTTCAGAGCTGGTGCTCTCTTGCGCACGATGTGTTCTGCTCAACTCAGCTCAGCTCTCAGGCTCGGGCAGGTGAGGTGAGGTGCTCAATTGAGACTCAGTGTACCGTCTCAACTGAGACGCAGTCAGTCAGTCAGTTAGTCAGTGTGGTTACCTGTGGAGCACACTGTATCCCCCTCTTTTTCTTTCTTTCAAAAGGCCAGTCATTGACTTGGGCACCTTTGTTATTTGCGGTTGCAATTGCCGCTGCTGCTGCTGTTGTAGCGGTGACGTGCACAAAAATTTGCCTTCTGCTAGTTGGAGGCTGCATTTGATAGTATTATAAAAGCGGCAACAACAACGTCCTGAAGTGTCCGATTAGTGAGCCAATTTAGCCGCAATTAGAGTAATATTGTGTGTATGTGCCTAAAATGCTTTTCTTTCCTTTGAAACTGAAATTTTCAAAGGCGTTTGCCAGTCAGTTAGTCTCAATTGGAAAAACTTTGGCAGGGCTGATCGATGACGCACTTCTTCTTCTTTGACACTATTCATCAGAGTGACTGTTACTGCCCCAACCGCAGTTTAATGTTGCTCTCTGGAACGTCCAGCAAACGAACTGCACCACAGTGGTCAGACACAGTGGACCTGAATAATACTAACCTGTAGCCGCAAGAGCACTGATAGCCGCGGCAGCAGCAGCAAACCATTGCAGGTCCATTTATTTGCTGTTGCTGCAGTCCGTGTGCTCTATCTTATCTGCTCGAAATAGATTCTAATGTGACACTCTTGGCCATGGCTCGAAATGTCTCCACGGTGCTGTGCTGTGCTGCTCAGTACCACTGGCACCTTAATCTGCCATCTTCAACGGACTCCTCGACTCCTGCACTCTGATTTCTCTCTCTGTGTCGCCGGTGTCCTTCTCTCCCTCTCTCCCTGGCCGGCACGCATCTATTTCTTCGAAGCTGTCCACCGTTCTCAAAGCTCGCCAATCACCCATAAAACATTGAGTGGTGGTGGTAGAGAAGATGGTCGGTTTGTGCCGGAGACCAAGTGAACGATTGCTCCTCCAAAATATACTCACTCACTCACTCACTTGCACAGGTCAACTGTGGTTGTGTGTGTGATGGGCATCAGCATCAGCAGCAGTGAATTTAATCGCTCCGTCGTTAGCTCAGCCTGTCGCTAGCGGCTGCTACTGATGCTGATTGCCAATTCGACTAATTAGCTCGACGAGCTGCTCTTTAATTGAAGATCAGTAAAGAAGGCATCAGGAGGCGCAGAGAAAGAAAGATAGAAGCAAAGTGATTAGTTTTTTTGATTTCATTTAGCTTCAACAGCGCAAAGAAAAGAGGGACCATCAACTTCAAAGAAACAGATCAGTTTGTGTTGTTTTTGTTTTTTACTTTTTACTTTTCACTTTGCGCGCTTGTTTTCACTGTTACCCTGATTTGAGGAGAAGGAAAAGGAGGAAAAAGAAAGGACACCGAAGAAAGCATGCAGTCTACCATGCAGACGCCGGTGCCGGTGGCACAGATGAGACCATGTGGACATCGTGGAGCGTCCGTTAGAGCGAGGGCAAACTTGTCAGGCCGGACTTGGCTCGAACTTGAATTGCGGCTCGAAGTTGCTTGTTCGGTTGCTGCTGCTGCTGCTCAAATCACATGGTCGTCCGGTGACTGTTGTTTTCTTGCCTAGTGAGCCAGTGTGCAAAACACAACAAAACAGGTGACGGACTGACAGGTTGGCTGTGTGTATCTGTGTTCTCTGTGTGAGTTACACCATCTGATTTAGAAGTGGAAGTGCTGTGGTGTGGTCACTCCCTCGCACTGAGAGCGCACTCCAGTGCTCTGTGTGGAAAAAAGCTGCACCAGTTGCTCCACTTTGGCTTCAACTCACTACTACTCTTGCACTAGCACTACTATTTTCTTCCCCCCTTTCTCTAGTGTTTTTCTTGGCAAACCCGAGAGCTGCTAATGAGCATGTCTCTGCTAGTGTTTTTTGCTCGCCTACCTGAGACAGCCCAGTGCGTCCTTCTAATGGCCGCTGCTGCTGCTGTGAGCAAATGGAAAATGCAAATGCAAATGGTCGTGGTGGTGGTGGTGGACGGAGGGCTCTCTGACGACGGTAATCCGCAAATTACACAGGGAGAACTGCAGTCCGAGCGGCAGCGCATCGACGGGTCGTCGAGTGGCTGCCGCAGCAATCGTCTCAGCAGCAGCAGCAGCAGACAACTGAGCACTCTCGTCTTCTTCTCGAAGGTCGACATCCTTAGACCATTTTTCGTTTCGTTGGCGGCCAAGGAGTGAGCAAGCACAGTGCACGGCGATAGCAAGCGCAGATAGCTGCTGCTGTTGCGGAGGCTGCATTCTAGCGCCGCACTCTCCGACGTCGTCTTCTGTCTTCTGTCTTGGTTGTTGCCATTCTGATCGATCTCAAGTCGGACTGCTGCTGCTGTTGCAGCTACCTTCCCTTTTCCCTTTTACCTGTGAGCGCTGTCAAGTGACGGCCCAGCACTGCTGCTGCTGCTCCTGCACGTCTGTACGCCACTTTACTGCTGCACTAAATCATTAGCCCTCGAAGAAGTTGAAACCCTCAGTCTCAGAAGAGAGGCAGAAGACGGTGTTTCTGCTTCTGCTTCTTTTTGGTCTTAGTGCCTTTTTCAGCCTTCACGACTCTTGACCGGCGCTCGGCGGTTCTAACATTGCGAGCAACATCGCGGACCCCCTTGATTCGGTTGCCACTGCCGTTGCCATCCAGTCCCGTCATCAATGGCTTTATTTATACTTTATTTATTTAGTTTATTTAACTATTCAGCAGCAGTAGTAGTAGTTGTAGAAGAAGTAGTACCTCTATGCGCTCTCTTGAGAGTACGTCTCAAGTGTGTTGGGAACCTGTGGCGAACTCAGAAAAGCTTTCTTGCGTGTGTGTTCAGTGTGCAAGGTAAGGTGGAGCAAGGCGAACTCTCGCTCTCCTGGCCAGGTAAAAGCACTGGCGAGTGCTGCTGCTGGTCAGGGAGAGGCAGCAGCAGCAGCAGGAAGATGGAGATAACTCGCAGGCAGACGATTGTCTGAGGTCGTCATCCTCTGCAGCAGCAGCAGCAGCCCTCTCTCCTCGTCGTTCGCACCGAGTTGCGCTCTCTCTCTCTCGCTTTTTCATTTGCTCGGCGCGCATTGATTGATTGTCTGTTCACCGCCGCCGCTGCTGCCCGCACTTTTCATATTTACCTCAGCTACACGGACAGCAGCAATTAGAGATGGCCAGATAGTAGGGGCAGAGAGTGAATGTGCTAGCCTGCCTGCCCGGCACCCGTCTGATACGTCGTCGATGGATGGAGAAGGATGGTCGGCAAATTAAGTTGAGTTGCTCGTTACTTCGTGCTCGGGATTTCTGTTATCAAGAGTACTTCCCAATCGGAAGTGGCCCGGGCAACCCCTGCTGACGGCGGTCCATGACGCCTTGAAAGTTGGTGGTAGTGAATCACCACCACCGCCAACAGTGAGGATGACTTGGCAAGTGTCTGCTAATGACCTCGTATCTTCTCCCTCTCTCTCTCTCTCTCTCTCTTTCTCTCTCTCTCTCTCTCTCTCTCTCTCTCT